>ENA-OPCI01001760-OPCI01001760.1-human-gut-metagenome-genome-assembly--contig:-NODE-1760-length-11615-cov-2.802768_pt1 | contig 11615 bp, 8 predicted proteins | sample MGYA00241564_ERZ501479 | MGnify/ENA primary metagenome ERZ501479 (study PRJEB25962, sample SAMEA2042630) | human gut metagenome | biome: human gut; feature: human-associated habitat; material: faeces...
GTAGTAGATAAGAGGTTCTTTCTGTATAGATTAGCAAAGGTGTATGCATAAAGGGGAATTAACAAATGTTAATCCCCCAAGAATTACAACTGAGCCATGATGTGTTAGCCGTTTTATGGGAAATAAATGACATTGATTATTTATTAACATAAAATTTAGAGAGTATTATGAAAAAGACGTTTCTATTGGCAGCTTTGCTATGCTCCTTTTTCCCGGAAATTGGTGCATCCGGTATTCCTGTCACAGATGAATCTACTATTGTGCAGCAAAATCGTAAGGTGGAGGGCATTATAGTAGATGAAGCAGGAGAACCGGTTATTGGTGTTAATGTCCGAGTTAAGGGAAATTCTACTTTGGGGACAATTACCGATTATGACGGTAAATTTTCTATCGATGTGTCTTCGAAAGACATTTTAGTCTTCTCTTATATTGGTTATAAGACTCAAGAAGTGAAAGTGGGAGACCAAAAGAGTTTGAGAATTAAAATGAAGGAGGATAGCGAGACTTTGGGAGAGGTTGTGGTTACGGCTTTCGGAACCGGACAAAAGAAAGAATCTATCGTGGGTTCTATTCAAACGGTTCGTCCTAATGACTTGAAAGTGCCTTCTGCCAATCTTTCTAACTCTTTTGCCGGACGTCTTTCGGGAGTTATTGCCTATCAGCGTAGCGGACAGCCGGGCAGTAATGGTTCTGATTTTTACATTCGTGGTATTTCTACTTTGAGTGGTATGACTTCTCCGCTTATTATTTTGGATGGGGTGGAAGTGAGTTCGGCAGACTTGGATGCGCTTGATCCTGAAATTATAGAAGGATTCTCTATTTTGAAAGATGCGACTGCCACTGCCATGTATGGTACGCGTGGAGCCAATGGTGTAATGATTGTTACGACCAAGAGTGGTGCCGACCTTGAGAAGCCTATTATTGGCGTGCGTGTGGAAACGAATATCACACAACCTACGAAAGTGCCTAGCTTTGTAGACGGATACCGTTACATGGAGCTGTATAATGAAGCTGTAACTAATGAAGGAACAGGTAATATCCTTTATACTCAAGAACAGATAGAGAATACCCGCAATGGGGTAAATCCCTATATCTGGCCTAATGTAGACTGGTATGGCTCTTTGTTCAAAGATTTGGCGTTCAACCAAAAAGCCAACTTCAATATCCGCGGAGGTACGAAGAAGATTACTTACTTCATGAATGTGGGAGCCAATCACGAAACCGGTATGCTGAAAAACGAAGCATCCAAGTATTTCTCTTACAAGAATAATATTGATTTGATGAAGTATACCTTCCAGAACAATATTGATTTTCACATGTCTAAGACATCAACCATTTCTTTGCACCTGAATGTGCAGTTGAATGACTTGAGACAGCCTAACACCTCTGTAGGCAACCTTTATTCGGCTGTAATGAACTCCAATCCGGTGGATTTCCCTATCGCTTATCCGGCAGACGGTGTAAATAATTGGATTTATTGGGGAGCGTATGCAGGTGGTAATGACCAAGGTGCAGTCAATCCGATGGCCAGCTTGACCAATGGCTATACTGATATTTTTGAGAGTACGGTAATGGCTAATATTGACTTTGAACAAAAGTTGGATTTTCTGTTGAAGGGGCTTCGCTTTAAGGCTTTATTCTCTTATAAAAACTATAATAAAACCACTACCAGCCGTTCTCAGGGCATTAACCGTTATACATTGACCGGTTATACTCAGAATGCTGACGGTAGTTATAGTCTGAACATATCTCCGTTTGGTTCCTCCAATCCGAGTAAGCCGGTGTTGAGTACAACTTCGAGTGTTGCGGGTGACCGTCGTATCTATTTCCAATCTTATGTAGATTATATGAATAAGTTTGGTAATCACAATGTGAGCGGTATGCTTCTTTGGAATATTGACCAATATGATAATAATGCTCCCGGTAATTTGGTCGCTTCACTTCCCCGCCGCAAGATGGGATTTGCGGGTCGTCTTTCTTATGATTATGACAATCGTTATATGTTCGAAGTGAATGCCGGTTATAATGGTTCCGAAAACTTTGCCAAAGGACATAAATGGGGCTTCTTCCCCTCTGTAGCAGTAGGTTGGAATGTAAGTCAGGAGAACTTCTTCGAACCTCTGAAAGACGTTATCTCTAATTTAAAGCTCCGTGCTTCTTACGGTTTGGTAGGTAATGACCAATTGCTCGATTCATCGGGTGGTCTTATCCGTTTCATCTATATGTCTGATATTACGCTTCAGAGTGAAAATGCAGGATTTACTACCGGTGACAAGCAGCAGATTACTTTAAATGGTCCTGTATATACCCGTTATCAGAACAACGACTTGACATGGGAAGTGGGTGAGAAGTTAAATGTAGGTTTTGATATGCAGTTGTTCAACTCCTTGAATGTTACGGTGGATGCTTTCCGCGAAATCCGTCGTGATATCTTCCAACAACGCTATTCTATTCCTAACTACCTGGGTACGGCCAGCACTGCCGTTTATGGTAACTTGGCTAAAGTGAAGAACTATGGTTTTGACCTCTCTCTTGATTATGGAAAACAGATCAATAAAGATCTTGCCATTCAGTTTAAAGGAACATTTACTTTTGCACGTAATGAGATTCTGGAATATGATGAGGCTCCCGGTGTGCGTCCCTCTTTGTCTAATATCGGTAAGAAACTGAATACCATTTACGGTTATGTAACCGACGGACTTTATATCGACCAGGCTGATATTGCCAATAGCCCGAGCTCTACATTGGGTAATATTGCTATCGCTCCGGGTGATATTAAGTATGTGGACCAACCCGACAGAGATGGTGTTTATGATGGAAAAATAACGAGTGATGACCGTGTAGCTATGGGTTATCCTACTGTTCCTGAAATTGTTTATGGTTTTGGCCCATCTATTTCTTATAAAAACTGGGATTTCTCCTTCTTCTTCCAGGGTGTAGCCAATACTTCGTTGATGATGTCAGGGTTTGCTCCATTCGGTACTCAGTATAACCGTAATGTATTGTCATGGATTGCTGATGACTATTGGTCACCAAGTAATCAGAATCCTAATGCCGCTTATCCGCGTTTGACCAAGAATGATAACAATCACAACACTCAGTCTTCGGATTATTGGTTGCGCAATGGTGCTTTCCTGAAATTGAAAAATGCAGAAATAGGTTATACTTGGAAGAAAGTTCGTTTCTATATAAGTGGAGCTAACTTGCTTACTTTCTCTCCTTTCGATCTTTGGGACCCTGAAATGGGTGGTGGTAAAGGTTTGAGTTACCCGACTCAGCGTACCTTTAATCTTGGTTTACAGTTGTCATTTAAATAATCCAAAAACGAACAGATATGAAAAAGTTTAATCAAATATTTATTGTAGCGGCTTGTATGCTTTTGGGCATTTTGTCTTCTTGTAGTTACTTGGATGTCGTTCCTGACGAAAAGGCGACAGAAAAAGATGCATTTGAAGATAAGGATGCTGCTAAACGCTTTGTTTATTCGTGCTATGCATATATCCCTAATCCCAGAAGTGGTACAGGTTCATTGGACCTCTTTACCTCCGATGAAGTGGTAACGGCATTTGAGCATGAAACATTTGCTGCTTTCCCTAAAGGTAATTATTCTGCGTCTAATCCGGTTATCTCTTATTGGAATTCTTTGTTTCAAGGTATCAAGCAATGCTATATCTTACTGAACAATATCGATATGGTTCCTGCACTGGAGGCTTCTATTAAGGCAGATTATATTGCCCAGGCCAAGTTCTTGATAGCTTATTATCATTTCTTGCTGGTACGTAACTATGGACCGGTTATTTTGGTTAAGGAGGAACCGTCGCTTACTACTCCTGCCGACCAATATGCGGCACGTTCGCCTTATGATGAATGTGTGGACTATGTTTGTCAAATGTTTGATGAAGCTGCTGCCGAACTTCCCGCAACTCGTATCAATGAGAACTACGGACTGGCTACAAGTGTGGCTGCCAAAGCGTTGAAGGCAAGAATGTTACTGTATGCTGCTTCTCCGTTGTTTAATGGAAACAGCGAATTCTATTCCAGCTTTGTCAATAAAGACGGAACGGCGTTGATGCCTCAAGCATACAGTGCTGAGAAATGGCAGAAGGCTAAGGTGGCTTATGAAGAAGCTATTCGTGCGGCAGAAGGAGCCGGACACAGTCTTTATACCAGCACCGACTATATGTTGGACGGATATGATAATGCAGAACCGGCCGACCCCGTGCAGCACAGATTGCGTTACACCATCATCGAGCCCGCCAACACAGAAGTGATTTGGGCAGATTGTCGTTCAGAAGGTGCTTACAGCGTTCAGAACAAGTCCCTTCCATTCTGTAATGGTTCTGCTTACAATGGTGTGTCTCCTACTCTTGCCATGTTGAAACGTTTTTATACCAAGAACGGACTTCCTGTGGATCAAGATCCTGAGTTCCCGAAAGGTAACAGTATTTATGAAGTGACTGCTTTGGGTGAAGAAAATGCCACTATTGGTGACCCGGAAGCAAAGACTATCCGTTTCAACTTAAATCGTGAGCCTCGTTTTTATTCATGGGTTGCTTTCCAGGGAGGATTTTATGAAATCATGAGTGCGTCAGACGGTAACGGAGCTTATCAGAACGATGAGAGCTATAATAAATACAGTGACTCCGGTCGAGGAAAATTGGTATGTGATTTTGTGATAGGCGGTAATACTTCTCGTCAGCCGGCAGGAAGCAGTTTGCGTACTAATAACTATTCACCTACCGGTTATCTGAATAAAAAGGGAGTAGTTCCCGGTTACAATGTACGTACTTCTTTATACAATCCACCGTTCTATCCATGGCCTGTCATCCGTTTGGCTGAGCTTTATTTGGGGTATGCCGAGGCTTGTGTGGAATGTAATGATTTAAATACAGCAAAAACTTATTTGGACAAAGTGCGTACTCGCGCCGGTATACCTACGGTAGAAACATCATGGAATGGCATTGCTACGTTGGATCAGGCCAAACTGCGTGAGATTGTTCGTCAGGAACGTACCATTGAGTTCTATTTGGAAAATCAGACTTTCTGGGACTTGCGCCGTTGGAAACAGGCAGCAGAATATTTTGGCGTGAAGGCCAAAGGTATGAATATTGCAGGTAAGACTATAGATGAGTTTGCACAAGAAACAGAAGTGTCTTTTGAACGTAAGTTTGAAAGTCCGACTCAATATTTAATGCCTGTTCCTTTGACAGATGTCAACCGTAACATGAATCTGGTTCAAAATCCTGGTTATTAATAAAATAAATAAAGATGAAGAATACATTTAAATATTATGCCGGAATGCTCCTGATTGGAGTTACCTTGGCAAACATCAGTTGCAGCAGTGATGAAGATGGGATTACACCGGCCGAAATCACAAACTTGACAGCAGAAAGTACTTCCGGGCGCATTGTACTTCGTTGGGATACTCCTGAAGATGCCGGTATCCGTTATATTGAAGTGAACTATTACGACCCTTTGCAGAAAAAAGATGTTATGCGTACTGCAAGCATTTATGCAGATAGTATTGAAATACCGGATACACGTAAGAAGTTTGGCGAGTATCAGTTCTCGGTACAAACAGTAAGCCCTACAGGTGATAAGAGTGCGGTTCAAACTATCTCAAAGGTTTCGGAGCCGGCATTGCCTACTTTTGTGAGTACACAGATAGCTTTGACTGCTGCTGACTTGAGTACGAATGCGCAGGAGCCGACTGAAGGACCTATTGCTAATCTGCTGGATGGCAATACCGGCACTTTTTTCCATACGGCATGGAGTGTCAATATACCGGCTCCTCATTGGATGCAGGTTAACTTGAAAGAAGAAATAACAGGTTCCTATAAGTTCTATTATGCACCTCGTAATAACGGCAGTAATAAACCGACTGATTTTGATTTGATGGGTAGCACGGATGGTACCAACTGGTTCCTTATCCGTAACTTCACTAAGGATGCAGATGGACTACCGGTTACTTCTACGGGTACATTTACTTCTGAGATTTATGATGCACCGCAACCATTCAGTCAAATCCGAATGGTAGTTAATGCTACTAATACGAGTAGTATTTTCTGGACAATGTCCGAATTTAAATTTTATTCGGTTTCTGTGACGGATCCTGAAGCCGCTGATGAATAGAAGGCTCTCTTCACAACATTAGATAGTAATTTAGGTTATCGAGGGGGGTGTTCGTGAGAACATCCTCCTATTTTTTGCCGTAAAACAACAAAACATCTTCAAAGAAGATATATCTTTGCAACTTAAATAAAATTTTCGTCTATGAATAACACTAGTGTACTATCTGTTGCTAAGAACCGTGTAGTTTGGTTGGATGTTGTCCGTTTTGTGGCCATGTTTACGGTGGTTTGCTGTCATTGCGCAGACCCTTTTAATTTTTATTCGGGTGAGCCTTCTGCCGAGCTTGAACAAATAAAGTTTTGGGGCGCGGCATACGGAGCATTCCTTCGCCCTTGTGTCCCCCTGTTCGTTATGATTACAGGTGCTTTACTGTTGCCGGTACGAGGGGAGACGTCGGTTTTTTACAAGAAAAGGATCAGCCGTGTATTTTGGCCGTTTCTTCTTTGGTCAGTGCTTTATAATCTGTTTCCCTGGATAACCGGTTTGTTGGGATTCAAACCGGAAGTGATTCTCGACTTTTTTCCTTATTCGGGTGAAGAGGCGACTCGTCAGGCTTTGAGTGTCTCGTTGAAGAATATTGCAGAGATTCCGTTGAACTTTTCTCTTTTAGATGTACACATGTGGTATATCTATTTATTGATAGGGTTATATCTTTATTTACCCATTTTTTCTGCATGGGTGGAGAAAGCATCGGAGAAAGCTCAATTATGGTTTTTGGCCGCTTGGGGGATTACTACTCTGTTACCTTATTATTATGAATATGTTTCGCCTTACTTATGGGGTAGTTGTTCATGGAACTCATTCGGTATGCTTTATTATTTTGCCGGTTTCAATGGATATTTATTGTTAGGACACTACTTGCGCAATAAAGACTGGTCGTTGGGCAGAATCCTGTCTTTCGGTGTTCCTATGTTTTTGGTAGGGTTTGCGGTGACTTTCTTCGGTTTCCGTCATGTAACTTCTTTACCTGAGTATAGTGATGAATTGCTTGAGCTGTTTTTTACTTACAACTCTTTGAATGTAGTGATGATGACGATACCTTTCTTTTTGTTGGCTAAGAAAGTGAATGTGCGCTCGGAGCTTGTTCAGAAGCTATTGGCCAATTTAACGATTTGCGGATTCGGGGTATATATGGTTCATTTCTTCTTTACCGGTCCCGGTGTCCTTTTGATGCGTGCCATCGGGGTGCCTGTTTGTATTCAGATTCCGGCTGCAGCTGTGGTGGCATTTACCGTATCGTGGTTGCTTGTCAACTTGATTCGTAAATTGACAGGTAAGAGCTCTAAATATATAGTAGGGTAAGTCCTTGTCGGATGAAAATTGAGTAAGATTAACTTCTTTCCATCCATCTTTCGGACTTGGTCATCTGTTATTTACTTAAACTATTAATTTATCATCGATATGGAAAGAAGAGAAAAAGCCGGAGTTGGCCCGTAATATTCTGAAGAAAGCAGCTATATTCGGAGTAGACGTACAAAGCCTGTCGGTGCTGGAATGGGCGCAACAATGACCAGAATAGTGAAGGAAAGTTATGAATTTAATATTTTCCTAAGGAAATTTGTTTTATAAGGAACCCAAGAATATTTTTGGAAAGCTTTCCAATACAAATATCTATGGTATAGGATGAGTGTATTAAAAGTGAAGATTATGACGAAAGAGTTTTTAAAGAGGATAAACAAGTAAAGAAGGAGAAATAATTATGAAAAGAATCACGTTGTTTTTATTGGGAATTGTACTGATGTCGACAGTGGCATGCGGAAGAACGAATAGTAATGCTAATTCAGATCGGGTGACGGCGGCAGAAGACTCTAAGGCTAAAGTCATTCACTTGACCAAAGCGGAATTTTTGGAAAAGGTATATAACTTTGAGAAAAATCCCGATGAATGGAAATATGAAGGTGACAAACCTGCAATTGTCGATTTCTATGCTACTTGGTGCGGTCCATGTAAAATGGTAGCTCCTATTTTGGACGAGCTTGCAAAAGAGTATGACGGACAGATTGTTATTTATAAGGTAGACACGGATAAAGAAACGGAATTGGCGCGTGCTTTCGGTATCCGCAGTATTCCTTCCATTCTGTTTATACCGATGAACGGAAAGCCGGAAATGGCACAGGGAGCTCTTCCCAAAGAAGCTTTTAAGAAGGCCATTGATGAGTTGCTATTGAAAAAATAAGTATTTTTGTGCAATAGCTGTTCAAAAGAATAAGATATGGACACATTATGTAAAATCCGTATTATAATAAATAAGGCATAGCATGAATTTATCGGCAGAAACGCTCCATTTCATCGAGGAACATAGGCATGATGATGTTCGAACTCTTGCCTTGCAGGGGAAGAAGTATCCGGGTGTGGATATGGCTTTGGCTGTGACACAAATATCCGGCAGGCAAATTGCAGAGCAGAAGATACCTTCGTGGTATGCATTGTCCGGATTGCTTTATCCCCGGCATTTGTCAATGGAACAGTGCTCGTCCGAGTTGACGGCAAAGTATAAGGCTCATTTGTTGGAGGGAGAGTCTTTTGCCGATTTAACCGGAGGCTTTGGCATAGATTGTGCTTTTATTTCCCGCCGTTTTAAGTATGCCGATTATGTGGAGCGGCAAGATGAATTATGTGCGCTGGCTGCACATAACTTTCCTTTATTGGGATTGGAGCATGTCCGTATCCACAATATGGACGGGGTCGATTACCTGCATAACATGTCTCATGTGGACTGTCTTTTTCTGGACCCGGCACGTAGGGATGGGCATGGAGGCAAGACGGTTGCCATTTCGGACTGTGAACCGGATATTGGCGTATTAGAGTCCTTGCTGGTTGAGAAAGCGGATAAGGTAATGGTAAAACTCTCACCGATGCTGGACTTGTCTTTGGCTCTGAAAGAGTTGAAAACCGTTAGTGAAGTACATATCGTGTCTGTGGGCAATGAGTGTAAGGAACTACTGCTTGTATTGCAAAAAAGCCCCATTTCATCAGATGTTTTTATTCATTGTGAACTGAGTACACACATAGGAGAGAGTCAGCATTATGTGTTTACTCAGAAGCAGGAAAGGCTGTCACCGTGCCCTCTTGCCGGACAAGTGGAAACCTATTTGTATGAACCGAATGCGTCTATCCTGAAAGCCGGAGCTTTTCGTTCTTTGACTCAGGCATATCCGGTAAGAAAGTTGCATGTGAATAGTCATCTATATACCTCTTCCTCTTTTGTGGCTGACTTCCCCGGAAGAAAGTTCAAGGTAGAGTCGGTGACGGGTTTTGGTAAAAAAGAGCTGAAAGCCTTTTTGCAGGATATGGGAAAAGCCAATCTCACCGTGCGAAACTTTCCTTCTTCGGTGGCCGAACTGCGGAAACGCCTGAAGCTGAAAGAGGGTGGGGAAGATTATATCTTTGCTACTACCTTATCGGATGAACAAAAGGTCTTGATAAGAGGCAGAAAAGTGAATTCTTCTCATTCTTTATAAGCCGAGGATAAGTTTGTAGCCTATTCCCCTGACATTCACAATCCTGACTCGGCTGTCTTTTGCCAACTTATGCCTTAGCTTGGTAATGAATACGTGCAGGCTGCGGGAGTTGAAAAAGCTGTCATCACCCCATAGCTCCAGCAGAATGCTTTGACTGCTTACCACTTCATTGCGGTTATTGCATAGCCGTTTCAATATCTCCGATTCACGATGTGATAACTCCTGTGTCGCTCCCGCAAAGGTGAGCTGTTGGGTAACCGGGTTGAACTGATAGTCTCCTATTTCATAAGAATGACTGACTTCTTTTTCTATGAATGCCTTATGCATCAATGCTTTGAGTCGTACTATCAATTCCTGCATTCCGAAAGGTTTCTTCAAATAGTCGTTTGCCCCCAGCTCGAATCCTTCCACTACATCATTGATGGCCGAGCGTGCCGTGAGGAACAGTACAGGGGTCAGTTTGTCTGTCTGCCTGATGCGGCGAACCATCTCGAAACCATCCATGCGGGGCATCATTACATCTGCCACTACGATATCCGGTTTCTGTGCAAAGAAGGTACGTAACCCTTCTTCGCCATCTGAAGCTGTGGTGATAATAAACTCCTGTTCTTCCAATGTGTCTTTGATAATCATTGCAAGTGTCAATTCATCTTCTACCAATAAAACGTGTATCTTTTCCATTATTTGCCGGGTATTTGAAGAATAAATGTACTTCCTTTTCCTATGCTGCTTTCTACGGTGATGCTTCCTTTGTGTTGTTCTGCCATTGTCTTGACATAATAGAGTCCTAATCCGTATCCTTTTACATTATGTAAATTTCCTGTCGGAACCCGATAAAACTTATCAAATAAGTGTTTTTGTTTGTCACCGGGTATGCCGATGCCTTTGTCACTCACCTTAACCGTTACATAACCATTACACACCGTTACGGAAATGCAAATATCCGCCTTTTCACCGGAGTATTTCACTGCATTGTCTATCAGATTAAGAATCATGGTCTTAAACAGATCATATTCCAGCCACACCCATGCCTCATCCGCACTGTACACAATCTCTGTATTATGCTTTTTTGCCGCTTCATGTGCGGTTTCCACACAATCTGCTATAATCTCAGATATTCTTGTTTCTTCAAGCCTGAAATCATTTTTATCAAGAGTGATAAGCTCCAGCAGCTTAAATGATAATGCTTCAAGCCTCATGCCCTCATTCAGTATGACTCCGGCAGCACTGTGCACCTCATCCTCGGACATTTTTTTCTGATACAGGGTATCGGCATATCCTATAATTGATGTCATTGGGGTTTTGAGCTCATGTGCGAAGTTTGCAGTAAAATCCTCCTGCTTCTTTGCCGCCATCTGAAGTTCATAAACTTTGCTTTCAAGGTTTTTCGCAAGCTCGTTGAAAGCCCTCGCAAGCTCACCTATTTCATCCTTTGTCTTTACATCACTTCTTGCTGTGTAATCACTATCTGCAAATTTTTTGGTGGTGGCTGTTAATCCGGCAAGAGGCTTTGTAATCATCCAGGAAAGTATCAATATGACCATCATACCAACAGCAAATATAACAATGTAGTACATGCTGCATCTATATCTAAGCTCCTTTGACTCATCGAAAACCGGTGTAATATCACTTTCCGTTATCAGAATATACCTGTTATCATTCAGTTTAAAGCTGCTTTTGACATGGATATATCTGCTGCTTTGCTTTTCACCGGTATCCTTAGTATTCTCTTTTGACACTATACTGTATGTAAGCGTACCATCCTTTACCTTTATATCCTTTTGCTCATAATTACATGAATTGGCATATATCCTTTTTCCATCATCAGCAGCTGGTTCTCCCATTCCGCAGTCATTACTGCTGATTTCAGATACTCTGGCATGACCTTTACCAATTCCTTTCCCTCGGTACTTGGTAATATCTGCTTACCCTTTCTCTGTGCATAACCGGAAGAAACCAATTTCTCAATGATACTTGCCCTTGTTGCCGGAGTCCCCAGCCCTTTCTTTTCTGTTTCAGAAT
>ENA-OPCI01001761-OPCI01001761.1-human-gut-metagenome-genome-assembly--contig:-NODE-1761-length-11613-cov-2.594999_pt1 | contig 11613 bp, 7 predicted proteins | sample MGYA00241564_ERZ501479 | MGnify/ENA primary metagenome ERZ501479 (study PRJEB25962, sample SAMEA2042630) | human gut metagenome | biome: human gut; feature: human-associated habitat; material: faeces...
TGCCCGTTGTACCTCCGCATTCAGATTGCCCACCTCGTCCAGAAACAGTGTCCCATGGTTGGCGGCGGCAAACATGCCCGTCTTGTTTTCCGTCGCTCCGGTAAAGGCACCCTTCACATGACCGAACAGTTCCGATGCCGCCAGTTCCTTCGGAAGTACCCCGCAATCCACTGCGATGAAAGATGCATCCGACCGACCGCTCAACACATGTATTTGCCGGGCCACATACTCCTTGCCTGTCCCTGATGCGCCACGTATCAGCACGGCTAACGTATCCACCGGAGCCACCAGCCGGATATGCTCCTGCAATCTCAATGCCAAAGGGCTTTTGCTTGTATAGAATCTTTGTTTTGTATTGCCGTCCCTTCTCTTACGTTCCAATGCTTTCCGGATAATACCGAGTACCTTTTCTGTCTGCACAGGTTTGGGCAGATAGTCCACGACACCTTTTTTAACCGCTTCCACTGCACCGGGTATGTCCCCGTAGCCTGTCATGATAAGGAAAGGAATACGATAGCCATGTGTATTCATCCATTCCAGCAGTTCCATGCCATTGCCGTTGTCGAAACGAAAATCCGACAATACCAGATCCACATCATGATTGCCCAAAAACTCCTTTGCATTGTCCACGGATAATACATAACGGGCATTGATACCGTTTTTCACCAGCCAGTTTGTGGTAGCACGTGCATACACACGGTCATCCTCTACTATCAATACAGTTTCCATATAGCCTTTTCTTTATTCTTTTTGCTTTCTTTAGAGCATATTCCACAGCTTTAATCAGTTCCTCTATTCTTTCGTCCGATAGGCCACCCCATTTTTCGGAAGGCATGGAAGCCATTTCCCTCAGTTCACTTTGGGGAATGTTTATACGGATCATTTCCCAAAGCGGTGCGGCTTTGTGTATGATACTCCCCAACTTCTTATAATCTCCCGTGGAAAAAGCGTCCCTTATTCCGGCAAGTTCATCCATGGTATCCTCTATAAATAGGTCCAGCATCTCTTCCACGTTTTCCTCTCCTTCCATGATGGCAGCAAAATCAGATCGATCCATTTGTGAAACTGCCGCCAGCAACTCTTCCTCAGAGAAAGGCTTATACAGACAGTCGGCAAAACCTGCGGTAAGATACTTTCCCTTTTTATCGGAACGTGCCGTGATGGCTATGACGGGAATCTCCCATGCCCGAGGAATGTTCGATGTCCTCAACAGCTCAAGGACCGAGAAGCCATTTGCACCGGGCATCTGTATGTCGGTCAGCAGAAGGTCGTATTTCTGTTTGTTCAGACAATCCATCAACTCCCGGACATCGGTGCAGCAGTCACAGTGAATCTGACTGCGGGAAAGCATTTTACTGATGACTTCCAGCTGGATACGGTTGTCATCAATGACCAGCACACGGATATCAACGGGCAATTCACAAACAGGAGAAAACTTCTTTTCCGGACAGACGAGTTGTTCGGCCGGTAGTATAGGCAGGAAAACAGAAAAACGGCTGCCTTTACCGGGTACACTCTCCACTTCCACATGCCCCTGCATTGAGGATACGAGTCGGGCCGTAATTGCCAACCCCAACCCGAAGCCGGGGATATTACGCGCATTATCGAGCCTTTCGAAAGCTCCGAATATCCGTTTTTTCTCCTCAAGGCCTATTCCCATACCCGTATCCAGGACAGAAATGTGGAGATCTCCCGGCCGGTATTCCACCTCAAGAAGCACCTTCCCGTGAAATGTGAACTTCAAGGCATTGGACAGCAGGTTGCCGACTATCTGCCGGATATGCGAGCTGTCACAGTTGACCATAACATCCAGACCGGAGAAAGATGCGGTGAACGCAAGTTTTTTCTGCCGGGCGGCAAGACGGTGGCTGTCCGCTATTTCTTCAAACAGAGTTTTCAAGCTGAAGAGTGTGTTTTTGGAGTGCGTCCCACCTTCATCCATCCGGTGATATTCCATCAGCGTGTCTACCAGAGCGAGCATATAATCGGACGAATGCAGGATATTGCCCAGATAACCGGCTCTGCGACTACCATCGCTTTCCAAAGGTAACTGTTCCGCACAGCCTCTGATAGCTGCCAGCGGAGCACGCAGGTCATGGGTCACCGAGGCCATCAGCTCCTTACGTGAACGGAGCAATTCTCTATTCCGATTGTCGGACTGTTCAAGTTCCCTCTCGTACCGGAGACGGCGGTTCAAATCCCGGTGGATGAGGATATACAATACAATTGCCAGTAAAGAGACAGACAAAGCCAAGCCGGCTATCACATAGTAGGAGTTATTCCGTTCAAGGACAAAGGTTCTGTAGCCTGCGGCAAAACGTTCGTTATTCTCCCGTTCAAATTCAGAGACCATGCTGTTCATCCTTTCGTTCAGCTCCATGCTGCCAACGTATAAGCTGTCCATCTGTGCCTGTATTTGCACTAATCTTTCAGCCTGTTCCAAGGAAAACCTTTTATTTAAAGAGTGGAGCATACGTGTTGTCATTTCGATTGAAGGGGCAAATGATAAGGGGTATTGTTTACATTCAGCCTCTTCCCGCTGTTGCAAATAAACAGATTGGTTCTCTTTTTCCCTAAAAACGTTCCAAACATTTTTTTTCTTTTTAGGAATGTCTTTTGTATTGAATTCTAAAAAGGACATATTTTCCTTTGGCTGTACAGCTTGTTTCTGAACGGTCTGTATAATGGAAGGGATACTTTCCTGTACAATGTTACCTATATCCAGCAATTCATTGAAAGCATGTATTGTCTTAAAAAGAAGGATTTCTTTATTCCAAAGAAGAAGGCACAATGAGTCAATGTGGCTTTTCTGTAATGGAGTATGGATATGCTTCTTTAAAAGTTGTAGACCGTCGCAAATCTCGTGTCGTTTGCGACGGTATTTCTTCAAGTCGTCATTATCCCATGTTATGGCAATTTCCGCATAGGTAGAGAGCTCCAACAAGCTAATGTAGTTTTTTATTGCCAAACGATGTATCACCGCCAGTTCCTTTTCTTCTTTACGCAGCATGTGTCTCACCCCCTGTTCCTGACGGAACTGATAGACAATGAAGGCTAATAGTAAAATTAAAATAACATAGCCGAAAAATATTTTTAACTTTAACCACATAATAAAACCAACTGTAAAATTTTATACAATATCCATACCTAATAGAGTATAAAATTTGAAAAGTCACAATACAACCTGATTAGTGTGTAATGGAACTTTCATATTAAATCATCTTTTATATTAATGATGTATTAGCCGAAAAATGGATTCTACGTTTTGAAGAATAAAATGGAAAAGCTACTGAATGTAGTATTGTCTTCTGTCAATTAGAAAACAATGTTGGTAAAGCATTGTACAAATATTCTGCAATAGCTCGAAACTCATGCCGAGCCCCTTCTTGTTCATGAAAAGTCAGATGATTTACATCAAACACATCCGTAAATTTGGCCATGGCTTGTACTTGCGTCCATATCCTGTCGTAAGCTACATCATCTGTCCCGCTGCATGCCCAAATGTAGAAATCATTTTCCAGTGATGATGAAGAACGGACGATATTGGCCAGATGAGCCGCTGTTTCATCGGGATAATTCATTCCGGCAAAACGTCCCAATGACCATCCGTCGGAACTGATCGGCAGGAAATACTTGAAATAGTCCAGTGTATATTCCAGTGCATACCAGGTGGTTACTGCTCCCATGGAAAAACCTCCGATGGCCCGATGATTCCTGGAAGCCTGCAGCCCCTCTAAGTCCGTTTGCTGAGTGTATGTACAGTAACGGCTCTCTACCAATGGAAGCAGGTCGTTGACCAGTTCTTGAGGAAGAGCCTTGCAATAGGGGTCAGCATCAGGATAGTAATCGACAGGAGTGCCATATACATAACTTGTGGATACCACGATAACCGGAGACATGTCTCCCTTTTCGATCAGGTGGTCAAGCAAGTTCCGCATCATGCCGTTCTCGTTCTGAAAGAAGGAGGCAGCTGTTTCTCCATGCCCATGTACGAAATAGAACACATCATAGCATTCATCGGATGATTCCTTATACCCATACGGCAGGTAGACATAGGCCGTATTTGAGCGCATTTCACCGTTCCCATCCACATAGTTGCGGGTGTCATAGTCAATTTGCACCACGCTTCCTTGGGAAGCGGTTTCCTCCAGATATTCGGCTGGAACAGGTACGGTCTTGTTCAAGAGTGAGGGATAGCCGGAGGAAGTCTCAGCTTCGGTTACCTCCTCGTTGCCATTGCAAGCTGTCAGACACAGACAAAGCAAGAAGGTTTTAATAGTCATAGAAAATGTACACATAGTAAATTGTTTATAAGTTGCTTAAATATTATTCTTTGATTGTATATTATACCACGTTTGCTGGATCATTATACTAACGTATCGTGTAGGTAAGACTAAGCATCATATATGGCTCCAACACATTGCTTGATATATAATCACAGTAGTTGCTTTCTAACCGATGTGTAAAATTCCGGTTCTGTTTGAGTACATCAAAAGCTTCCAATTTGATTTCAGCAGCATTGTTTTTCAGGAATTTCTTACCTAAAGACAGATTCCATAGACAGTAATCTTTCGTACCCGTATCCAGACCTGTGTAACCTACATAGCTAAACGTACTGCGTAAAGTAAGCCCCCAAAAGAACATACAACCCAGTTTGACAGAAGCGGTATGAGTGATGTAATCGTTGTTTGTCGCTTCATCAGATGAACTGAATATATTGTTGATGGTAGCAGAGTAAGAGGCTGTAAAATCTATATTCTTATTGATATTGCTTCCGATAATTATTTTAGGTATTAAGTTCAGTTCACGTGTATCGCTTGTCACCCCATTAAAGACAGTGGGGGTATTGGTGTAATTGGCAGCTATGCTGACATTGATATTGCTGCGGATCAAATCAAGCGGAAATCCGTAAGTCAACATGAATTGCAGTGAATAGTAGCCATTCAAGTTTATCGGTCGGGTAAACTGTGCCCCCTTGTTGAGTGTAACAGAAAGCATCAACTCTATATTCTCATTGGCTACAAACGTGCTGTCTCCAATGTACTTCTGCTTATAGGTAGCTCCCAGCATGGCGATAAAAGTATGTCCGGACTTTGTCGTATGTATATAGCGAAGATTGGCTATATGCGATAATTCCTGATCCAGATAAGGGTTCCCGGCAAACAGAAACAGGGGATTTGAATTGTTGACCACAGATTGCAAATCCGTTATGGACGGCGAAGACGTGATGCTACGGTAACGGAACTGCAACGAATAGGCTTGGTCTAAGACATAGTGGAACATCAGTGAGGGAAGGACTGAAAAGTAACTGCGGGAGTGATGTTCGGATTGAGGATAGGTTAAATCTCCCTTCAAGTTTGCCCATTGGGTTTCCAGTCTCAACATGGCATTCCATCTGTCGCTCTGATAACGAATACCTACATTCCCGGATTGGGTCAGATAATCCGACCGATATATGCTGGAAAGATTTTCATCCAGTTGCTCGTAGGATTCCTCGTCCGGTCGTGACACAAAAGTCTTTTGTCCGTTCTCCGAATCAGAATAATTGAGCTTATATCCCAATTGCAACTGAAGCTCATCGGATATTTTTTCCGTAAAAGTCAGGTTGGAACGGAAACTGTATTGTTTTTTGATGTTATTCTTCAATTGGCTATGTTCTTCAGGAATGTTCTGTTCCAAAGAACTGTACAATAAGTCTGTAAAATCTGAACGGTTACTGCCATCCGTATTGCTCATGCGTCCGCTCAGCATCCATGATAATGTTCGTCCCGGTTTTGTGAAACGATGACGGAACAGCAGATCCGCACCAATATTATAGGCTTTGTTTTCTCCAACTGCCGTGGTACTTGTTTCATTGCTCAAGGCCCCGTCAGTTTTGTTTGTCCCTTGCAATGAATTGTTGCTGTCCATATTTTGAAAGCTCAAAGATGGGCGAAAAAGCAACGAACTCCGTTCGTTTATCTGGTAATCCAGCTTGAAATTGAACCGATGATTCCAGTTGGTCAGGTAATTCTCTTTATATTCTTCATAAGACATTTCAGCCAATGCTGCATCCAAATAATTACGGTTTGTTTGTTGAAGAGTCTGATTGTCTGATTTATTGAAAAAATAGCTCGAAGTTATTTTTAACTTTTTCCCCCATTGGTCTACATAATTCAGTCCCAGCCCATTGGTGGATGTAAGTCCGTCCATGCTGCCAATCATGAAGTCTGCTACGGAACTTCCACTTTGGTAACCTTTTTTCCCGCCCCCATTCCGGAATCCTTTTCTTTTGTTTCCAGAATTTGAAGATAGGATTCCTGTCAAATCTTCTTGTGAAAAATTCTGCTGATTTACATTGTTGGACATGCCTAATACTGATATACGTTGATTTTCATTAAAGAAATTCAGATTCCCATTTACCTTATAACGTTCATCAGTACCATATCCCGCAGTCATCTCTCCAAAAGTTCCTTGTCGGAATCCCGTTTTCGTGACGATATTTATAGTTTTAACTTCTTCGCCATCGTCAAATCCGGTGAACTCAGACTGGTCACTTTTCTTGTCAAAAATTTCGATACTGGCAATAATGTCCGAAGGCAGGTTCTTGACAGCCAGACTGACATCCCCTTCAAAGAATTCCTTGCCATCCACTAAAATCTTTTCCACTTGCTCTCCCTGAGCCTGAACAGTACCGCCCTCGACAACAACACCGGGCATCTTTGCCAGCAAATCCTCAGCCGAGCTTCCCTGCATTACCTTGAACGCCTCCGCATTGTACATGAGACTGTCACCACGTTGTTCGGCTCGGGTAGCACGTCCCGTAACTGCAACTTCTCCCAGCAACTGTGAGTTTTCCTGCATATATACATTGATTTTGTTGGAAGTATTTGCTATTTTAACAGTTTCCATAAAAGCTTTATAGCCTACATAAGAAATATTCAGGACATAAGTACCTGATTTAAGCTTATTGAAATAGAATTGCCCGCTCAAATCGGTAGTTGTAAATAAGGCACTCCCATTTTCCGGAACCAATTTGACTGTTGCAGAAATTAAGACCTCATCCGAAGCCTTGTCTTTTACGACACCACTTAGGCTTTGAGCCGAAACGGACAGTGACAGGCATAGACATGCCACAAGCAAAAGTATTCTTACCATAAAAACAGCTTTGATTAAAAGAAGAAATTGATCATTCACCTCCAAAGGAAGCCAGAATCTTATTTTTTCAATAAAAGCGGCTACCGATGACTCTTTTATCGCAAAGAACATTGGGGGATTATATATACCGGCTATTCGCTTGAGCGTATATGATTGAAAATCCAATTGAGACGTTTGTCCGTATAGCTCTCTGTGCAAGTCTTAATATGTGACCAGCCATTTTCCACGTCAAGTATAGTTTCCCTATTCAGCTCCTTTAACCGTTCCATAAAAGAAGTGACTGGAGCAATGTCCATTAGGTTATCGCCAGTCCCCATCACCGTGTAGACCGGAGTATTGGCGAGCAGAGCAGCATCTACCGTGTCCGGATTTCCGGCTACCGGCATAACGGCGGCAAACAGGATAGGCAGATGCCATTTTCCAAACCCCTGTTCCTCCCATAGAACCGCCCATTAGATAGATACGGTCTGGATCCACTTTTCCCTTGTTCATGTATTCATCAACAAGATTTTTTATAATCTCATTTGTCTGGACTCCCCACGTAAGGGAGTCCGGACATTGAGGTACAATCATAAAGGCATTAATACGGTTTCTGCAAAGGTAATCGGCAATCGTATAGATTGCATCTTCATTCATTTGTCTGACATTATCACTTCCACGCTTTAGTCCGCCATGCAAATAGATTACCAATATCGGTTTCTGTTGTGTGCCACCGGCTGTTATCACCGTTTCCCTGTAAGGAAGTGTGATGTTATTATATGACCATACATTGAAACTGAAGTCTGAATCTGTATATCTGCATGGTGTAGCTGATGCCCAAATGCTCATGTACAAAAGAATAGTTATGATTATCATGCGCTGCCGCTGTATTCGCAGTAAATCATTCTTTCGACTGACCACGCTTTCCTTTCTTCATGTCAGCGATTGACTGTTCTATCATCTGTTTGTAGACCGTTTGCTGTTCGGCTGTCAGCAGAAGGCAGATGTCCGCCGTCAGTTTTTCGAGGGCTTCCCTGCGCTTTTCACGGGGATATTTCTGCTTGTTGAAATCCGCATACAATTCACGGATTTTCGTTTTCTGCTCATCGCTCAGGGTCAGCTTTTCATCCATTTCCTTGATGCGCTGTTCAGTCCGCTGTTGCGCAGTGAGCTTGGTTTTACTTTCTTGTGCTGGTACCTGCAAGGTGGTAGCGATGGCAATGGCCATCATTAAAAACATTCTTTTCATACTAAATTTCTATTATGAGTTGATAAAAAGTAGATAATAATCTCTGTCTATTTGGATTGGGGAGTATCTGTTCTGACAACCCGGAACCCCACATTGGCATAGCCTTTGTTTCCGGATCGCACATCGTCCGATTTCTCGCTGCGGCAGTCGTCACGTTTGGCATCCCAACTACCCCCTTTTACAAGATACTGTCCGTCGACGTCCGTTGAAGTGGTCCACTCCCAGCAGTTGCCCCAAAAGTCAATCCCTCCGCAGGCACCGGTAGATTGCTTGTAGGCATCTACGGCAGTCAGCCCCGACTCCACATGATTGGCATTCATGGCTACATCTTTAGGCATGTGTCCGGCACCCAAGATCCATTCTTCTTCACTGGGCAATCGATAGATATGCTTGCTATCCTGAGCCGTCAGCCATTGGCAGTAGGCTTGGGCATCCTGGAGGGAAATGTTCACTACCGGATAATTGTCCTGCCCTGATTTGTAAGTGAAACTGGGTTTAAAGGCAGCATACTCGGCATTGGTGACGGGAGCATACCCGATATAAGCCGTTGCATCAGAAGCCCCACGCAACACCATCCACGCATCCTTCGGATTATCGTCCCTTCGGGGGTCGATGAAACGGAGGAACTGTTGCTGGATTCGTGTTTCACGGTTCTCCACCATCTCATCAACGATACCCTGCATGTGTTCCACAATACTGTAAGTACGGGCTTCGCGTTCCAGTTCGCGCAGCTTGTTCTTCTTTCTGGCCACTACTTTGTCGTAGCGTACCCCCATCTGGTCGAGTAACGCCTGTCTGTTGGCTTCCGTCGGATTCTTCCGGTATAGGACAAAGAGCTTATGTGTCTTGGAATCCATTTTAGGCCGCCCTTTTTCCACCAGCGGTGCACCGGGCTTGTCAAACTCCAGTTCACTTTCCACCAAATCATCAGGACTGATGAACTCACCCAACTCTACTTTCTGATGTACTCCGAAATAGTGTGCCACCAGACCGTCCTTGTAAATGGAGAACCTGTATCCTCCATACAGATTGCAGGGGAGGGTGGAAATGTAGTAGTCCTTTCCGGGGATGAACCCGGACTTCTCACTGGAGATGTAGGTAATGATGGTGCTGGTATGCGCCATATCACCGACTACGGTTTTCCCAAAAGCATCCTGACGGGTGATTGCCGTACCAGCCAGCGGAAGACCGTCCACACTTTCCACTTCTATCTTCACCACACCTGCCATCGGAAGGTTAAATCGGATGCCACAACGCTGTTCGGCACTCCCTTCATACCCGTCTTCCTGGTCGGTCTGATGAATCGATACTGTTATTTTTGAGTCACTGTCATCCTTCTGTGCGGACACAGCAGTGACCGTCACAATGGCAACAGCCATTGCTAAAAATATTTTTTTCATCATGTAATGTGATTAGATAATTAGATGAGATCTGTTCTTACGACTCTGAAACCGACGTTGGCATAGCCTTGACCTCCGGAACGAACGACGTCTGATTTTTCGCTGCGGCAATCATCGCGTTCCGAATCCCAGCTGCCGCCTTTGATGATATACTGCCCCTCAGCATCCGTTGAAATAGTCCATTCCCAGCAATTGCCCCAGAAGTCAATACCTCCGCAAGCACCGGTTGTCTGGCTATAAGCATCTACCGCTGTCAGACCCGTCTCCACATGACCCGCATTCATGGATACATCCTTGGGCATGTGTCCGGCACCTAAAATCCATTCTTCATCGGTCGGCAGACGATAGCTATGCGTCGGGTCATTCTGTGCCAACCAATCGCAATAGGCCGTGGCTTCCTCTACGGTGATATTCACCACCGGATAATTATCCTGTCCGGCTTCATAGGTAAAATCCGACTTGAAGACTGCATATTCCGCGTTGGTAACGGGAGCATAACCGATGTAGGCATTGGGAGCGGAAGCCCCTCTCAGCACCATCCACGCATCATCCGGATTGTCGTCATTTCGGGGATCGATGAGACGCAGGAATTGCTGTTCAAGCCGGATGTCACGGTTTTCTACCATCTCGTCCACAATCTCCTGCATTTCTTCCACCACATCCAAGGTGAGGGCTTCTCTTTCCAGTTCGCGGAGCTTCGCTTTTTTACGGGCTACCACTTTATCGTAACGAATACCCATTTGATCCAGCAAAGCCTGCTTGTTTTCCTCTGTAGGGCTCTGCTGATATTGACGGAGAAGTGCCGTAGTCGTGGCATCCAGTTCCGGTCGTTCTTCTTCTACAAGCGGCGCATCCGGGTCGTCGAACTCCAATTCTTCCTCTATCAGGTCAGCGGGCGTGACGAATGAGCCCATTTCCACCGTTTGATGAACACCGAAATAATGTGCCACGAGGCCTTCCCGATAGATAGACAGGCGATAACCTCCATAAAGGTCGCAAGGCAAGGTAAAAATGGAGTAGTCTTTTCCAGGGGTCAATCCGTTTTCATCCGGGGCATTGAACACCAGGATGGAGTTGGCATTTTCAACTTCCCCAGTCAATGCTTCCCCTAAATCTCCCCATTGGATGCCGGTTGTTCCGGCCAAGGCATAGCCATCTACACTTTCCAACTCTATTTTAGTGATTCCGGACAACGAGAAATTCAGTTTCAGGCCACTGTAAATACTGCTTACATCCTGCGAACTTGGAAAATTCAATGCAATAACCCCATTTTCATCATATCCGTCGTTTCCAGCCACTTGTTCGGCAAGAACTGTCAAGGTTGGATTTCCGCTGCCGGATACTTCTCCCGGTTGGTCTGTAATCCCATCACTGTCACAAGAAGACATAGCTGTCGTCATGAAGAACGACAAACAAAATATGCCAAAAGCTTTTAATTTCATAATTTTCATTGTTTATTTACGTTTATCTTTATTTTGAGAACGTTGAAACAGCCGGTTCATCATTCTTCTTTCCAATACATATACTTTCTCTATTTGCGTGGGAGTCAGAAATTTGCTGTACTTCAAATAATACTTTTTACGTAGGTCAAGTATCTTCTGCCTATGGGCAAACCTTTCGTTCATGGCTTGTTCAGCCTCTTTATCCGAAAGATGGGCTTTCTCTCTTTTAGGTCGGGGACCTAATGCCCAGATTTCTTTTTGGAACTGGCAGAAAGTTTCCACAAACTGCCGGGACGTTTTGTTATCCATCGCCATTTCATTAGCTATAAACTGAGCCTGTGTCTCGGCCAGTTGTTCACGGGTCATACGCTGCTGCTCGCTCTTTTGGGCATACGTATTTACATGG
>ENA-OPCI01001766-OPCI01001766.1-human-gut-metagenome-genome-assembly--contig:-NODE-1766-length-11589-cov-3.157361_pt1 | contig 11589 bp, 9 predicted proteins | sample MGYA00241564_ERZ501479 | MGnify/ENA primary metagenome ERZ501479 (study PRJEB25962, sample SAMEA2042630) | human gut metagenome | biome: human gut; feature: human-associated habitat; material: faeces...
CCGTGCTTGCACGAGACCTTGGCGACTGCCGCGATAACTTGAGAAACTCGCGAAGCGTGTTTCTCATAGTTTATTTTGTCTTATATGTGAGCTGTTTTACATCTGGAATTGCCATTAATACCGGGTACAGTACGAAGGAGATAATCAGTCCGCCGACTCCCTGAATAATATTGGCTGGAATACTTGCTGCTGCAGATGATCCATAAAGGAAAAATTCACAGATAAAATATCCACCGGCTACCAGTACGATATCGATCACGCCACCGAGAAGCACTGCTACATAACGTGATTTGGAATCTTTTGCAATTTTCTGGTAAACAAGTCCTGAAAACAGAGCAATCAGTCCTTTGATTACAAATGTAATCGGAACGTATACAAAATATCCACCGAGGAGGTCTGACATTGCGGAACCGATACCGGCTGCCAACAGTCCATAACTTGGTCCAAGAACAACTCCTGACAGAATTACGATTGCGTCACCTGGATGTATATATCCGCCTGTGCCAGGTGTAGGAATACGGATAGACATGGTGGCAACACATGCAAGTGCAGCAAAAAGTGCTGTCATCACAATTTTTTTCAAATTTGAATTCATAGTAAAACCTCTTTCCTTATATGATTACTTATCTTTCGATTGAACCTACTGTACAACAATCATGGCTTGATATAAAGGTCCAATTCTGATAAAAAACAACAGGCCAGTTTGCGGTTTTGTGGGAGAACTGTAAACTGGTCTGTTGTTTTTAGATAGCATTTATTTTAGAAACATATGTAACAACTTATTATTTATCTTCTTGTAAGGCTGATATCGCATTGGCAGATCCAGCCAGGTCTTCTTATCCACAATACTCTTGTAATGTGTAAATGTATCAAATCCGGTCTTTCCGTGGTAACTGCCCATGCCGCTTTCGCCAAATCCGCCGAAAGGCATTTCGCTTGTGGCAAGGTGAATCAGTGTATCGTTGATGCAGCCTCCGCCGAACCCGATTCTTGCAATTACATTTTCTGCTACATGTGTATCTCCGGCGAAAATATAAAGTGCAAGCGGATGGGACATGGCACGGATATTATTCACGGCTTCGTTGATAGAATCGTAAGTCAGGATTGGAAGAACCGGTCCGAAGATTTCTTCCTGCATGACAGCGTCCGAAAAGGTGACGTTGTCCATGATTGTTGGCTCGATCTGTAAAGTGTGATGGTCGAAAGTGCCGCCATAGACCACTTTGTCGTAATCAATCAGTCCAAGCAGCCGGTCAAAATGTTTTAAATTGATAATTTTGCCATATTCTTTATGTGCCAGAGGCTGTTTACTATATTGTTTTTGAATCTGTTTTTTCAATTCTTTTATAAGTTTATCTTTGACTGTGCGGTCGCAGTAAATGTAATCAGGAGCAACACATGTCTGCCCGCAATTTAAAAATTTACCAAAAACAATACGTTTAGCAGCAAGTCTGATATCGGCACTTTTATGAACGATGCAAGGGCTTTTACCACCGAGCTCAAGGGTGATTGGAGTCAGATGGTTGGAAGCATGCCGCATCACTTCCTTCCCTACTTCCTGGCTTCCGGTAAAGAAGATGTAGTCAAAATGTTCATTTAGCAAGAAATTATTTTCCTCGCGCCCACCGGTGACAACGGCCACATATTTTTCATCGAAGCATTCCTGGATCATACGGCTGATCAGAGCAGTAGTATGTGCAGAATAGGCACTTGGCTTCAGGATTGCGGTATTTCCTGCTGCCAGCGCATCGATCAACGGCTCTATGGTGAGCATGAACGGATAATTCCATGGACTCATAATCAGTGTGACACCATACGGGGACGTTTTTTGATAGCTCCTGGAGTGAAACTGTGCCAGTGGAGTCCTGACTGTGCGCTCTTTCGAAAATTTGCGTGTATGTTTCAGCATGTAAGTCAGTTCGCTTAAGACGAGACCAGTCTCACACATGTAGCTTTCAAAAGCGCATTTTCCCAAATCTGCACGGATTGCGATATTAATTTCATTTTCATATTTTAAGATGCATGCTTTTAATTTTTGAAGTGCATGTATACGATATTCTACATCAAGCGTAGCATCGGAATGAAAAAAAGTTCGCTGTTTCTGAATCAGTTGTTTGATTTCAGCCTGTGTCATAAGAAAAGCCCTCCTATATAATTGAATTCATTTTTGAATTTGTAATTGATTCCCCAAATGCAGCTCTGGTTTACTGAGCTGCAAGTATCATATTTATATGATTATGATAGATGCATTTGTCTGATAATTCAAGAAACAAATTGAAAGAAATGTTGATTGTATCAGCTGGAAGTGATGTTATCGGACTGCATGATACAGGCATGGGTTAAAGCTACAGAGAATATTAAGAATATTCCAAAGAAGTTGTTAAGAAATGTATTCTAATATATCAGGTGTGAAGATAAAGGCTGGAAAAAGGAGAGGAAATGTTATGGATTATGTGAGGATTTTATATACTTATATAGTTGAGGATTTTATGTACAGTGGTTATCTGCTTCTTACGTTGCTGCTACCGTGTCTGATATATCAGGGACTAATGGAAATCAAAGCAAAGCAAAATTCCAGGCGTGTGCCTGCAAAATATTATTTTGGAGTTTATGTAATGCTCGTTTATCTGTGGGTGGTATTTAAAGTGACAGGGATAGGCCTGTTGGCAGACATTGTAAGACTTAAAGATGCCATCAGTGGTGGATATAACCGGAATCCACTGGCAGGATTGGGCATGGGGTTTGTGTTAAATATAATCATGTTTCTGCCGCTTGGGCTGTTGATACCATGTATATGGAAGAAATGCAGAAGCATAACAAATGTCACGGTTACAGGATTTTTATTGTCGTTAACAATTGAAATTTCTCAGATATTTAACGCGCGTGCAACAGATATTGATGATCTGCTTGCAAATACGATCGGCGCGTGTGCAGGATATCTGATCTGGAGAGGTATTTATGTGTTAGTTTGTGGAAAACAGAAAGAAAAAGGTGATGGACATGTGGAAAATCCAATAGAGGCTGATGGAAGAAAATGGGAACCAATGATATATCTGGCGCTGGCTTTTTCCGGAGCGTTCTTTCTGTATAATCCATATGTGCAATAATGAATTGCAGAAGACAATAAAAAAGATGCAGTTTTAAAGCTGCATCATTCCTGACATAATACACCCGCCGCAGGCACCTTGTTTTTTCAGGCTGTTCCATTGCTGCGGGTCAAATTTTATTCCGCCGATTCCGTAGACAGGAATCGTGACTGCATCACAGACATTTTTCAAAAAATCAAGTCCACGTGGCGGCAGACCTTTTTTACAATCTGTTGTGAAAATGTGTCCGGCTGTCACATAGGTCGCACCGAGCCGTTCTGCTTCCATGGCATCCTCGACAGAATGAACAGATGTGCCGATTCTATGGAAGTCCGTAACATGAAAACTCTGCGAGATTGTCGAATTCTGACTTTGTAAATGCTTCTGCGACTCGGCAGACAACTCCCGTAACAGAGGCAGTGGCAAATGAATGGCATCATGTCCGAGTTCCAGCGCTGCTTTCCAGTAAGTATGTAAGATACATGGGACATCGTAAGCTTTACAGATATCCAGAATATTTTTTGCTAATGTTTTGTATTCGTCTTCTGGCAAATCCTTTTCTCTAAGAACGAGAGCGTCCGGGTGCCATTCGCAGACGCGTTTAATCTGGTCTTCAAAAGGTTGATTGCAGAGATGTCGGTTTGAAATGGCAAGGATTTGGAAATTTCTGCCAGGATTATTCATCTTCTTGAGAATAGAATTATTTATCATAGAATCATTACAGTTCATATTGGATTCCTACTTTCTGAAAACTTCTCACAGCTTATTACATAAGCTCTTCTTTGAAATTTACATTTCCCAGTATAAAAAGTCTGATATGGAATGTCAATGTATGCTTCAAAGAAACACGAAAATATTCATAATATATGTTATACTCTAGTTGCAATGTTCGACTTGAATTTGCGTGTGACAGAAAACTCGCAATCATTATTAGTGACAAAAGCTTGAAATGATAGAAAAGGATTACGGGAAATTACATGGAACAGTACTATTATAATAGGATGAATAAAATAGAACAGGCAGTTTATCATGCCTTGTATCAGGGATTTTTAAATATAGATGAAGAGATTCAGATCCCAAGACTGGAGGGTGAGGCACTCTATAATGTCTTTTTCAAGCTCCGGCTGGATCATCCGGAAATTTTCTGGGCAACAGGCTATAAGTATAAATATTACAACGATTCTCCCAATCTGATTTTTGTGCCGGAATATTTATTTGAAAAAGCAAAGATAAAAGAACATCAGAAAGCCATGACAGCCCGAGTAGAGAAAATCACAAGAGAAGCGAAAACATTTTCCCAGTGGGACAAGGAAAAATATATACACGACTTTTTATGTGAAAGTATACATTATGATAAGCTGAAAAAACCTTATTCCCATGAGATTATCGGACCTTTAGGGCATGGGGTAGGCGTATGTGAAGGAATTGCAAAATCCGTGAAGGTATTGTGTGATGCCCTTGGAATTTGGTGTATGATCGCAGTGTGTGGAAATAATCCGGAAAAAGGGATTAAGTACCGTCATACATGGAATATTGTAAAGATTGACGGACAGTATTATCACCTGGACGTAACATTTGACAATACGCTTGGCAATTATGAGAAAAAAGAAAATCAGAAACCGGAAAACAAAACTCCACGCAACACATCGGGAAAGAACAAAGCCAGAAAAGCAGAACAGATGGATTTCAGGTACGATTATTTTAACCTGGATGATAAAAACATTTTCCGGGATCACGAACCACTGTTGTATCCGGCTCCAGCATGCAACGAGGGCGGACACTTCTATTATAAAGAAAAGAAACTGTCATTTACAAAGATAGAAGATGTATACAAGCGGTCGCTTCAGGCAGCGAAAAAAGGACGCGTGCTGACCTTTCACTGGCGAGGCGGTTATCTGACCAAAGAAGTGCTAAAAGAACTTCTGGAAGAAATCGAGAGAGCCGGACGTGAGAAAAATAAACAGCCTCAGATCAGTCTGAACTGGGCACAGGCAGTCTTGAGGGTGGAGTATCAGGAACTGCCGGAAGGCATGATCAGAGAAACGAAAGTTGTGATGGAAGATGCCAATGAAGGAGAGAGATAATTGGAAACAGAGAAAAGCACAGAAAATGTGTGGAAAGCAGAGCAAAAGAATAAAGAAAATGTGGAAAATCAGGCGTACCAGATCAGTCAGGAGAGAGCTTTGGAGATGTTGGAAGAACTTTTGGAACAAGATCAGTTCGAATTACTTCTGCCAGAGTATAAACTGGTTTATATGATGAACGATGCAGTGGAAAGCTTTCTTGTATTTCACGGTGCGCGAATGACCGGAATTTATCAGGACGATTATGAAGGACCACTGGATGCATCAGTTACCTATGAAAATGGAGAATATGTGCTTGTGGTACATCAGGACGATTCCGTTGTAACGCTCTTTTACCAGTCGCTGTCAGTGGAAGTACATTTATACAATTATGGAGAAATCGGACATTTCTGGGTGGAAGGGTACGAATACTTAAGACAACTGGAATATCGCATTGCAATTTTACGGGACAAATTAGAATATCTGGGACCGGAATTCTGCACACCGACAGAACAGAAACTGGCAATGTTAGAACAGTTCCCGCCACTCAATTACTGCTGTTACCCGGCGGTGCCGGATCAATATATTGTACCAAAAGATAATCCGTGGCAGCCGTCAGAAGAGGCAATCACAGTCATGGAAGAATTCGCAGAAGAAGCAGACGATAAAAGCATGATAAAGTTATTAAAATATTACCGGAAACATCATGGTATGAGAATGAGTCGTTACATAGCTGTAAAATTACATCAGACAAAACATGTACGCTTCATAGAACTTCTGACAGAAAAACTCAAACAAGAAGCCGCAAACTATCCAAACCGGAGTTTCGGAAAAGAAGCTGATGAAAGACATCAGAAACTTATCAGTCAGGCAAAAAAAGAGCAGGCAGAACTTTATCAGCAGGGAATCAAGTCCGAGGTACTAAGAGAAGAGCCATTCGTCACCGCACAAGACGAACTCGACTATAAGGTTTATCTCATGATTTATAAGTGGCAGGGAAAAAACAGGGGCGTCAATGTCAGAAGAATAAATTAAATTTCCAAAATAAAAAGAGCCCTCCCACCGGAAGACTCTCAAAGGAAAAAGTATGAAAAAGAAAATTGTTATTTATATCTCAGCCTCTCTCTTGCTGATGTCTATATAATAATGAAAAAATGTTTTCGATTTGTGTTTAGATTGTTAAAAAAGTGTGAATCATGGAAAAGAAAAGTTTTGATGCAATTTTTATCTGTTATAGACAAGAAAAAAGGGAAAAAAGAGGTTAAAATGAAATTTGCAATTTGAAATCTTGCAAATTTCATTGTTATTTTCTTAACTATTGTCGGAAAATGAAGTTGTCATATTTTTATCTTGCATTTCTCAGAAAAATCCTGTAAACTAAATCAAAAGTGCATGTAATCCGTGTGGGGCAGATGAACTATCATGCGACTTTTCGGTCAAGTTGTAATTGCCCGTGGGATTAGAGAGAAAAAGGCTAATTGCAAACCAATAAAAAAAGAGAGGAAGAAGACAATGAAACAGTTCAAGAAAGTTCTGGTGGCGAACCGTGGGGAAATCGCCATTCGAGTATTCCGCGCACTCAATGAGCTCGGAATTGTGACAGTCAGCATTTATTCTAAGGAAGACAGATACGCTCTTTTCCGTTCCAAAGCAGACGAATCCTATCCCCTGAATCCTGATAAAGGACCAATCGATGCATATCTTGATATTGATACAATTATTAAGATCGCACTGAATGCAGGCGTAGATGCAATCCATCCTGGATATGGGTTCCTGTCAGAGAATCCGGAGTTTGTAGATGCATGTGAACAGAATGGCATTACATTTATTGGACCTTCCAGTGATATTATGAGAGCAATGGGAGATAAGATTTCTTCCAAACAGATTGCCATTGCAGCAGATGTACCAATCATTCCTGGAGTAGATCACGCGATGAAGTCTTATGAAGAGGCAGCGAAGATCGCAGACATGGTCGGATATCCGATTATGCTGAAAGCTTCCAACGGTGGTGGCGGACGTGGTATGCGTATTGTCAATGATCCGGCTGATCTGGAAAAAGAATTCAACGAGGCGAGAAATGAATCTAAAAAAGCTTTCGGTGATGATATGATTTTCGTTGAGAAATATCTGAAAGGACCAAAGCATATTGAGGTTCAGGTGATCGGAGATAATTACGGCAATGTTGTGCATCTGTTCGACCGTGACTGCTCTGTGCAGAGACGTCACCAGAAGGTCGTAGAGTATGCGCCGGCATTTACCATTCCAGACGAGACAAGAGAGAAGATTTTTGATGCAGCAATCCGTCTTTGTAAAAATGTTGGATATGTTAATGCAGGAACACTGGAGTTTCTGGTAGACAGAGATAACAATCCATACTTTATTGAAATGAATCCTCGTATTCAGGTAGAGCATACAGTCAGTGAGATGGTGACAGGAATTGATATCGTGCAGGCTCAGATCCTGGTTGCAGAAGGATATGCTCTTGATTCAGAGGAGATACATATTAAATCGCAGGAAGATGTTACATGTAACGGATATTCTATTCAGACTCGTGTTACTTCTGAAGATCCGGCAAATAACTTCCTGCCGGATACAGGTGAGATGACAGTATATCGTTCCGGTTCCGGTAATGGTATCCGTCTGGACGGTGGCTGTGCATATGTCGGAGCCGTTGTATCACCACACTATGACAGTCTGCTTGTAAAGATTATTTCTCATGACCGTACCTTTGCAGGTGCAGTGAGAAAATCCGAGCGTGCCCTTCAGGAGATGCGTATCCGTGGAGTTAAGACAAATATTCCGTTCCTGATCAATGTGCTGAACCACCCGACATTCCAGTCCGGTCAGTGTTACACAACATTTATCGAGGAGACACCGGAGTTATTCCGCCTGACACACAGCCTGAACCGTGCGACTAAGATCATTGAGTTTATCGGTGATCGTATCATCAATTCTGACATGGGTAAGAAGAAACAGTTCGACAACCGTATTCTGCCGACATTTGACCATGATAAACCGGTCTATGGTGCAAGAGATGAATTTTTAAAACTTGGTGCAGAAGGCTACATGCAGAAGATTTTAAAAGAAGAAAAGCTTTATGTTACAGATACAAGTATGCGTGATGCGCAGCAGTCACTGGTGGCAACACGTATGCGTAGCAAAGATCTGTGCGGTGCCGCTTATGCGACAAATGCATTTATGCAGAACGCATTTTCAGTAGAGGCATGGGGAGGTGCTACGTTTGATACAGCGTACCGATTCCTGAAGGAGTCACCGTGGAAACGTCTGACAACTTTAAGAGAGCGTATGCCGAACACATTGATCCAGATGTTGCTTCGTGCGTCCAATGCCGTTGGATACAGCAACTATCCGGACAACCTTGTAAAAGAGTTCATTCAGATCTCAGCAGAGAATGGAATCGATGTATTCCGTATTTTTGACAGTCTGAACTGGATCGAGACTATGAAACTGCCAATCGAGGAGGCACTTAAGACTGGAAAGATCGTTGAAGGTGCAATCTGCTACACAGGAGATATTACAAGTCCGAACGAGACAAAGTATACATTAGATTATTATGTGAAGATGGCGAAAGAACTGGAGTCTTTAGGATGCCATTCTATTGCGATCAAGGATATGGCAGGACTTCTGAAGCCGCTGGCAGCAAAAGAACTGATCAGCACACTGAAGAGAGAACTTCATGTACCATTACATTTGCATACACACGATTCCACGGGAAATGGTGTAAGTACTGTTATGATGGCGGCAGAAGCCGGCGTAGATATTGTCGACCTGGCAATTGAGTCTATGTCATCACTGACCAGTCAGCCGTCTATGAACGCAGTAGCAGAGGCACTTCGTGGAACAAGACGTGACACAGGCCTGAAGCCGGAGGAACTGACAGAATTAAGTCACTACTACAGCCGTGTGCGTGAAGTATATGCACCATTTGAAAGTGATATGAAATCTCCAAACACAGAGATTTACAAATATGAGATTCCAGGAGGACAGTACTCCAACTTGCTTGCACAGGTAACAAGTATGGGATCACCAGATGATTTTGAAGCAATCAAGGGACTTTACAAAGACGCCAATGATCTGCTTGGAAACATCGTAAAAGTAACTCCAACTTCCAAGGCAGTCGGTGATCTGGCTATCTTTATGTACAAGAATGGCCTGACAAAAGATAATATTCTGACAGAAGGTGCCGGATTATCCTATCCGGATTCCGTCGTATCTTATTTCCAGGGTATGATGGGACAGCCGTATGGTGGATTCCCGAAGGAACTGCAGAAGATTGTCCTGAAAGATATTAAACCACTGACAGAACGTCCAGGTGCACTTCTCCCGGCAGTTGATCTGGATCAGATTAAGAAGGATCTGTGCGAGAAATATCATTATGAGGATCGCTCAGAAGCAGATATGTGCAAGAAAGCAGTCAGCTATGCGCTGTATCCGAAGGTATATGAGGACTATTGCGAACACTTTGAGATTTACAATGATGTTACAAGATTGGAAAGTCACGTATACTTCTATGGCCTTAGAAAGGGTGAGGAGACTTACTTGAAGATTGGCGAAGGAAAGGAACTTCTGATCAAATATCTGGAAGCAAGCGAGCCGGACGAGGACGGATACCGTACATTGATGTTCCAGGTAAATGGATCTATCCGTAACGTTAAGATTCTGGATAAGAAACTGGAGATCAAGACAGATCGTAAGCTTAAGGCAAGCAAGTCCAATCCGAAACAGCTTGGAGCATCTTCGTGAGCAGTTGTAGGATTATGCACCCATGAATGGATGTAATAACGACCGTTAGTATCGTCGGCGACCTTCTCTACATAGAAGTTCATACCCACTTCTGCCAGAATAGGCTGAGCTCCATAGCGGCCACCCACTGTCACAAACTTTTTGGCACCTTTTGCATACAAATATGTTTTTGTCGGATCAGCCGAAGTGCTGACAATTGTCTCTAAACTCTGATTATTTTTAGACCAGTCTATATCCTCTACACTAATTCTATCCTTCTTATCGTCAGCAAAAGACGACAAGGACATCAAGATGCACAAGGCAAGCACCGAAATTCTGAAAAAGAGTTTCATCTTCATCTTATAATTTTATTATACATTATCAATACTTAATATCATCATCCCACGCATTAAAACCATGCCATTTGGCGGCATAGGGATCAGGATTAGGATTAGGATTAGGATCACTTCCACCGCCAGGATTACCTTCGATAATCGTATTCTTATTGCCCCAGCCGTCAGACCATGACGTAGGATTGTTCATCAGATTCTCCTGACAAACCTCTACGATCCTCACCTCTGGGACAACATAAACTTTTCTTTTACTCATATATTCATTTTACTCAAAATAATTGTATTACCTTAATTCCGCATCACTATCATTTAATATTTTTTATAAGCACCTGAGCAACAATAAGTTGCTCAGGATTTTGTCATGTCATCCATCATGATTGGGTTATCGGTTAGCCGATTGCCACTGATAAGTTTTCTCACAATGGATATCGGCACTCTGGTCGGCTATCATCAACTTGAAATCGCCTTCCTCCAATACCCACTTGCCATCATAACCTACGAAAGCAAGATCATCGGCATTCAAATCGAAAGTAACAGTCTTGGTTTCACCCGGCTGAAGCTCTATTTTATCGAAAGCACGGAGGCGACGGCCATCAGGAACCATGCTGGAAATAAGGTCGCTGCTGAACAGGAGAACACTCTCCTTGCCTGCCACCTTGCCCGTATTCTTCACATCCACGCTCACCTTGATGATGTCGCCGTGGCGGAAGTCAGACTGGGAAACCTTCAGGTTGCTATATTGATAAGAGGTGTAGCTCAAACCATATCCGAAGCCCCACTGCTGGGTAATCTTCGCATTGTAGTCGTAAGCACCCTCCATCGTACCCACTTCCTCACTCTTCTTGAAGTCGTAGTTGGCGAGCGAATTGATTTCCTTAGGATAGGTGTAAGGCATCTTGCCACTGAAGTTTGACTTGCCCGATACCAAGCCAACCAAGGCATCTCCGCCCATGTTGCCAGGGATAAGGATGTCGATAATGCCCTGTGCCAATGGTTCAATGTCAGCGATGAGACGAGGGCGACCTTCATTCAATACCAGAATGACAGGCTTACCGGTCTTGGCGAGTTCCTTCACGAGATTGCGCTGGTTCTCTGAAAGCCAAAGGTCGGTCAGATTGCCCGGAGTCTCTGTGTAAGAGTTCTCACCGATGCAGGCAACGATAACATCAACATTCTTTGCTGCATCAACTGCGCCCTGAATCTGAGGTTCATTCTCCTCCCAGTACTTACCTTTCTCATTATAGGTAACACCCTGGTTCAAGATGATATTCTCCTTGCCATACTCATTGCAGAAAGCCTCATAGATGGTGTTGTACTTGCCGGCAAACTCATCGGCACGATGGC
>ENA-OPCI01001767-OPCI01001767.1-human-gut-metagenome-genome-assembly--contig:-NODE-1767-length-11587-cov-3.526882_pt1 | contig 11587 bp, 8 predicted proteins | sample MGYA00241564_ERZ501479 | MGnify/ENA primary metagenome ERZ501479 (study PRJEB25962, sample SAMEA2042630) | human gut metagenome | biome: human gut; feature: human-associated habitat; material: faeces...
TTTCCGTTTTCTGTAAAATCAATCAATAATTCTCCAAGTGCTACTACATCATATTTTTTCATTTTCTTCTCCATCAATCCATTCGAAACATTTTATTCTATTGTAACATAGTTATTATTGTTTAATCTCGCCTTTTGCATATAGTATTTAATACTATATATAAAAGAATAGATTACTACAAGATATTGACACCGAAAACGTTTTGTTTTATAATTAAATAGTTTGAAATTCAAACTATTTAATTTCAAGCATAAATGATTCTGGAAAGGATAAATATTATGAATACAAAATTAAAACATCTTCAAATTGGTGATCTGACTGCCAGACTCCCAATTATACAAGGTGGCATGGGCGTCGGTGTCAGCCTGAGTAAACTTGCCGGAGCTGTAGCAAAAGAAGGCGGAGTCGGCATCATTTCCACTGCCCAGATTGGTTATGACGAGAAAGGCTTCGAGAAAGATCAGGCAGGATGTAATCGTCTTGCTATACGGAAACATATTCAAAAAGCAAAAGAAATCGCCTGTGGCAACGGACTTATCGGAGTAAATATCATGGTGGCTCTAAAGCATTATGAAGAACACGTAAAAGAGGCCGTTGCCGCTGGTGCCGATGTCATTATCAGTGGTGCCGGACTACCGATGAAACTTCCGGCTCTTGTCAGTGAAACTTGCCGTACAAAGATTGCACCAATTGTATCGTCTAAAAGAGCATTACAGATTATTTTAAAACGCTGGGCACACAGATATGACAGAACCGCTGATTTTATTGTAATTGAAGGTCCAAAAGCAGGTGGACATCTTGGATTTTCTACGGAAGAACTTGTTGATATTAATTCTCTTAATTATGATGAAGAAATCAAAAATATAATTGAATGTAAAAAAGAGTATGAAAAACAATACAACAAAAAAATACCAGTCATTGTTGCCGGTGGTATCTTTGACTCAGCAGACATTGCCCACGCATTGGGACTTGGCGCAGATGGTGTTCAAATTGCAAGCCGTTTTGTTGCAACAGAAGAATGCGACGCATCAGATGCATATAAGCAAGCTTACATACATGCCAGAGAAGAGGATATTCAAATAATCCAAAGCCCCGTCGGAATGCCGGGCAGAGCACTTCGCAATGAGTTCATCAAGAATATAGAACGAGAGCGTCAGCCAATAAAAAAATGCTATAACTGCCTTGCCCAGTGCAATCCTGGCACTGTTCCTTATTGCATTACTCAGGCACTGATCAATGCTGTAAAAGGTGATATTGAAAATGGGCTTATCTTCTGCGGAAGCAATGTTGGCAGAATTCATCAAATGACTACCGTACATAATTTGATGGAAGAACTTACCGATTTTTCTTCACTTATTGAAAGTTAAGTCTCAAAGCAGGCATCTCCGCCAATGAGCGGAGATACCTGTTTTCATTATTTATTTTCTAACTGTTCAATTTTCTTCATTAATTCTCTAATTACTTGATCCTGCTCTTTGAGCCTATCATCCTGTTCTTTGAGCCTATCGTCCTGTTCTTTGAGCCTATCGTCCTGTTCTTTAAGTTTGTTAATTTGATCTTTAATTCTATCATCCTGTCCCTTAAGTATTTCTTCCTTCTGTTTTATATCTTCTTGCATCTCGTCAATCATTAACTGTGCCGTGTTCCGATCCATTTCTGCTAATTCTTTCGAGAACATTCCCATCACCTCTTCAATATTCTGACAGATTTCATAGACTTGCTGATACATTTCCTTGAAATCCGGATATTTTTCAATAATCTTCAAAATAATATCCGGATCATCTGAACCCATAAATGCAAGCCATGCATCTCGTCTAGTTTCCAGTTGTATACCTATATTTTGCTGGTATTTTAAAAATATGTCAATAGAAATAAATAAATATTTTTGCAAAAGATTCAGTTGGATTCCTGTATTTGAATGTTGTTCAAAATAATGAATATATGTGTCCGGAAATTCATGAAACTCGGTTGGACTTTTTTCAAACAGAACAATCGTGTATACATCTTTTACATCAGTATAATTAAATTTCTTTCCTTTTTTACTTCGTACTTTTTTGTATTGACGTAACAACAAATCTGCTGAATAACATGCACTTCTTGCTCCTGGAAATTTATATCCGATTTTCTGAACTTCCAGATTTACAATACTTCCATCTTCCAACTCGACTACCATATCCATAATCACAAGCGTAGATTCGTCCGAAATCCGTGTTCCATCGTTCGGAAGCACTTCCTTAATATGTACCTGCTGCCCTATCAATAATGAAAGTAATTCTTCTACTCGTTCCGGTACTGTTTCCGGATTCAAGATTTCTTTACTAATAAAATCATACATAATTTTTACACCTTTTACTCCCGTGCAAAAATCCAGAAATTCCTTTCGGTACTTTTTTTCCAGCTATAAAATTCTTGTTTTAATTTCGGTTTTGCTTCAATTTCAGCTAATACCTCTTGTCTGGTATGAATCATTGGAAAATACTGTCGTAATTTGTTGGTCATAGGCTATACCCTCCTTCAAAATTTTGTCATCTGTTCTTTCATATCGGGTATTTGTTTCAGAAATTGAAACACCGAGATGAACGCCTAACGGCTTTGGGAATATCTGGAGACTAGATCTTCTCCTAAGATGAACGTAGCATAACATATATTATTCAAAAAATAAAGTATATTTTACATTTAGTAATAATAATTAATAATTCATTAATATATCAGTGATAAGATTCCCTTCCATCTGTTATAGTCTCTAGAGAGCTTTCGTATACGCAGGAAACTACATTTTCTGCGTATACGAAAAACAGCCTGAAAGTTTTCCTCTCAGACTGTTTCTTATTCTCTGCTATTTTTTGCTTTTCTCGCTGTTTTGACATGAAAATTATGTCTGCTGCACGGCTCCTTCATCTTCATCTGCTACAGCACAAATGCGTACATCACTACAAAGTGGCACAGGCTTCCTCCCATCACGAACAGATGAAAAATCTCATGGCTTCCAAAATTTTTATGCTTGCTGTTAAAAATCGGAAGTTTCAGTGCATAGATCACTCCGCCGACTGTATAAATGATTCCGCCTGCTAAAAGCCATCCAAATGCCGCCGGTGACAGGGAGTTGAGCAGCTGTGTAAATGCAAGTACACAAGTCCACCCCATTCCGATATAAAGTACGGAAGATACCCACTTCGGGCAAAATACCCAAAACGCCTTTATCAGAATTCCCGCAATTGCGAATCCCCATACAATTGCCAGTAGAATCCATCCCATACGTCCGCCGAGCACTAACAGACAAATTGGTGTATAACTTCCGGCAATCAGTACGCTGATCATCATATGGTCAATTTTCTTCAGAATCGTATTTACCTTCTTGGAAATGTTAAATGTATGGTATGTCGTGCTAGCTGCATAAAGCAGGATCAGACTTACCGCATAAACTGCAATAGATACAAGATAAATCCTGCCAGGCTCATGAGCTGCTTTGATAAGCAACGGAATTGCTGCAAATATTGCCATCAGCATTCCAATAAAATGTGTGATCGCACTTCCCGGATCTTTTACATGTTCTTCTATTACTTTTGCCATAACTTACCCCTCCTGAAAATAATGTTATATTCTTCTTTCGTATTTCCATACATAGTTTTAATTACTACTTGTTCTTATATCAATATTATAACCGTTATTTTCAAAAAAGCAAGTCCTTAAATATTAAATATTTCAGCTCTATTCTCAATCAATTGTAACTTCTCTTTCCTTTTCATATGCTTAATCGCATACTCCCGGCTCATTGCCTCTTCCTTCGTGGCAAATGTTTCCGAATACACCAGTTTCACCGGCAGACGGCTCTTCGTATATTTCGCTCCTTTTCCCGCATTATGAGCCTGTATTCTTTTTTCCAGATTGTTCGTCCAGCCAGTATAGAGACTACCGTCCCCACACTCCACAATATATGTATAATTCATGATTTCTCCTTTAATTGGGGACGTAGCAAAACTTCATTTTTACTACGTCCCCAATTATACACATTCTTTATCTTTTTGTCATATAATCTACAGGGTTTACTGGTGTTCCATCTTTTCGTAATTCCATATATACATTGCATCCTTCCACGCTGTAATACTTTGTCGGCTGTCCGATATAGCCGAGAATGCTTTTTGCCTCTACCTGGTCGCCGACTTTTACTGGCACTTCTTTTAACTGTCCGTAAAGGACTTCGTAACCATTTCCAAGGTCTACGGTCACGGTTGTTCCTGTCTGTGCGGTCACATCAATGGATTTAATTATTCCCGGTGCACCGCACAAAACCTGGTCTCCTTCTGCTCCGCTGATAACCAATGCCGGATTATACTTGTATTGGTCTAGTGTCGCGAAGTAAACTGTTTTGTCCATGCTGTAATTCATAAGCACCGTGCCGCTTACAGGCCAGATCATCTTGCTGTCGCTTGTAAAGTTTGCGGAAGATGCACTGCCCGCTGTCCTTGCCGCCTGCTGACTTCCGTTAGTCTGACTGTTGCCGTCCTGGTTGCCATTATTTCCGGATCCATCTGTGTTTCCGGCTGTTGCAGCATTTTTGCTTGCAGTCCCTGTTGTTCCTGCACCAGATCCACTCTTTTCGGCTTTTCCACCGGTTCCGGCTCCATCCGTGCCTGACTCGGAAGCACTGTCTTTCTGTGCATTTCCACTTGCTTCCTGACTGGCTTCCTCCAGTGCTTTCTTCTGTTCCTCCAGTTGTGCTTTTGCGAGCTCCCCTTCTTTTTTCACTGTCTTGTAATCCCGCATTGTGTATGTTCCAACAATTGCTATGGCTGCCACAAAGCACAGAACTGCCGCCAGTGTCGCCTTACGATTTCTCTTTTGCTTCTGCCTTGGCGTCATTTTTTTCGGACCGGCATGTTCTTTGCCGCGATCCATCTTATTATTATCGTTCATTTTCATCACCACCTCTGACTCTATTCTTGCCAGATTGTAGTGGTACTATACAAACTACATATAAAATATTGTCTTTGACTTTTTCTAGCCTTTCTTATATGGAAATTTCAAGAATGCCTCGGCTTTTTGTACAATACTATTATGACTTTACAAATTTTGCTACTCTCCTGCTCCGCCTTCCACCTGCACGATCTCCACGCCTTCTTTCAGTTCTGTCCCTTCGAAGAAATGTGCCAGTATCTCTTCCATGCTTTTTCCTTCTTTTGCCATTTGATTTGCCGTGTACTGGCTTAAGCCCAGTCCATGCCCGATACCCCGGGTCGTGATTCGCAGCTTTCCATCATATTTCTGAAAAGAAAAGCAGCTTGATGCGAGATGATAATTGGTTCGGAATTCTTCTCCACTCACGGTGTCATTTCCAACCCGGACGCTAAGTACATATCCTGCAGTGTCTACCCCAGTCACTTCTGCATCCATATCGTCTATAGTAATTGTCTGAATTTGTTCTTTCGACTCAATATCTAGCGGGCAGTCCACAATCTTCAGATACGGATAATCTTCGCTCCCCAGCGCCTCCCGTCCATCCCTTGTACTTCCATTACTGAGTCTGCAAAATGGTGTCTTTGCCAGCGCATTTTCATAAGTCAGCACCTGTCCGTTGGTCTCCTCCCATGCATGCTCAAGCCGCTTATAATACTTGGAATATTGATCTGCTCCCCAGGAATCCTGCATATCTTTCTTTGTCCAGTATCTCTCTTCTAATATAGTATCTGCCCCTGCGCCAAGCGCCAGACATACCTGGGTCCGCACAAGAACTGCCTGGGTTTTTAAAGCTTCCTCCTCATAAACCGCAGGGATTTCTCTGGCCATAATTCCAATACAGTATTCACTGAGCGGCATCTGAATTTTATCCACATTTTCAGCATTAGAATCTTCCTGTTTTCCACCATCACTGCCGGACTTTTCCCCGTCTGCCTTCACATTTACCATAGTCTCGTCCACTCTGGAAGCTCCATAAGCTCCCGGTCCGCTTAAGAACACGGTGATAATATAGGGCAGCAATATAATGATCAGAAGATAGCACCCCATTTTCTTTAATCTATATTTCAAATATGCAAATCTCATATAAAAAACGCCCTCCCATATAAAATATGAGAAGACGTTCTTTTTTATTCTTCAAGAATGCCTTTGCATTGTTTCTGCATGAACTAAACTTCTACCGTCACTTTATCCAGATGCCAGATATCATCCACATACTCCTGAATCGTTCTGTCAGATGAGAATTTTCCACAGCTTGCAGTATTCAGAAGTGCCATCTTAGCCCATCTGTCTTTGTCGCGGTAAGCTTCTTCAACCTTCTTCTGTGTATCCGCATAAGAACGGAAATCCTTCAGAATGAAATACGTATCGGCTTTGCTTCCACCTTGAGCTGTCAGAAGTGAATTATACAGGTCACGGTACATTTCCTTATCACCTTGTGAATATGTTCCATCCACAAGCTGGTTCACAACGCGTCGGATATCGGCATCACTATTGTAGATATCCATCGGATTGTAGCCGCCATTGTTCTCGTAATTGATGACCTCGTCAGAGCTGAGTCCGAAGATAAATGCATTCTCTGCACCAACTTCTTCAACAATCTCCACATTTGCTCCATCCATCGTTCCAAGTGTCGGTGCGCCGTTGAGCATGAACTTCATATTACCGGTTCCTGATGCCTCTTTGGAAGCTGTGGAAATCTGCTCGCTTACATCAGCTGCTGCGAAGATGATCTCAGCATTTGACACACGATAATCTTCGATGAATACAACTTTCAGTTTGCCGTTGATACTGCGGTCGTTGTTGACTACATCCGCAACGGAATTGATCAGTTTGATGATCTGTTTTGCACGGATATATCCTGCGGAAGCTTTTGCTCCGAAGATAAATGTTCTCGGATAGAAGCTTATTTCCGGATGTTCCTTGATCTCGTTGTACAAATACATCACATGTAAAATGTTAAGAAACTGTCTCTTGTACTCGTGCAGTCTCTTGACCTGTACATCGAAGATAGATCTTGGATCCACTTCAATGCCATTGTGCTCTTTAATGTATTTTGCCAGGCGGACTTTATTCTCATACTTGATGCTCATAAATTCCTTCAGAGCTTCCTCATCATCCACCCATTTTTTCAATCCTGACATCAGAGACAGATCTGTGATCCAGTCCTTTGTTCCAAGCTTATCTGTTACCCAGTCAGCCAGCAGCGGATTTCCATGCATCAGGAAACGTCTCTGCGTAATTCCGTTTGTCTTATTATTGAATTTCTGCGGCATCATTTCGTAGAAATCACGAAGCTCCTGTTTTTTCAGGATTTCTGTATGAAGTCTTGCAACTCCATTGACAGAGTATCCGGCTACGATTGCAAGATGAGCCATCTTTACCTGACCATCTCTTAAAATCTGCATCTTTGCTACTTTCTCTTCATTTCCCGGATACATCTCACGGATCTTAGCCACAAAGCGGCGGTCAATCTCCTGGATGATCTGGTATACACGAGGAAGCAGCCTGGAGAACAAATCGATTGGCCATTTTTCCAGAGCCTCTGCCATGATGGTGTGGTTCGTGTAAGCGCAGGTCTTTGTTGTGATCTCCCATGCCTCATCCCAGCCAAGTCCTTCCTCATCAAGAAGAAGTCTCATAAGCTCGGCAACTGCTACCGTCGGATGTGTATCATTCATCTGAATCGTCATCTTCTCCGGCAGTTTATGGATATCATCATGGTTCTTTTTATATTTTTCAAGCGCAGCCTGAAGACTGGCAGATACGAAGAAATACTGCTGTTTCAGTCTCAGTTCCTTTCCTGCATAGTGGTTATCGTTCGGGTACAGGACCTCTACGATCGTTTTTGCCAGATTCTGCTGCTCTACCGCTTTGTGATAGTCACCACGGTCAAATGAATCTAACTGGAAATCTACGATTGGTTCTGCGTCCCAGATACGAAGTGTATTTACAATATGATTATCATATCCTACGATCGGATAATCATACGGAACTGCCAGAACAGACTCATAATTCTCCTGTTTAAAACGGATATCTCCGGTCTTATCATCGTACTCTACACGGATATTTCCACCGAAACGTACTTCCTTTGCATACTCCGGTCTGCGAAGTTCGAATGGATTGCCGTTCTTCAGCCAGTTATCCGGTTTTTCTTCCTGATAGCCATCTTTGATCTTCTGCTTGAACATACCATAACGGTAGCGGATACCACAGCCGTAAGCTGCATAGCCAAGAGATGCCAGTGAATCCAGGAAACATGCAGCGAGACGACCAAGTCCGCCATTTCCAAGTGCCGGGTCCGGCTCCTGATCCTCAAGTTCATTCAGGTTCAGACCCATTTCTTCCAGAGCCTCTTTCACCTCTTTATATGCCGTCATATTAATCAGGTTATTGCCAAGAGCTCTTCCAAGCAGGAACTCCATGGACATGTAATACACGATTTTCGGATCATCTTTCTCGTACTGCTTCTGAGTTGCGATCCAGTCATCGATAATTGCATCTTTTACGACATAGGAAACTGCCTGATAAAGCTCCTGCTGAGATACTTCGTCTACAGTTTTTCGGAACAGTTGCTTAACATTCTGTTCTACTTCTTTCTTAAACGCTTCTTTTTCAAATCTCGGATTAATCATATTGTTTTGATCCTTTCTTGCTCTTGTTTCAGGAAATGTAAGATAAAAGAACAGGTCTGCCGGAGCAGACCTGTTCACATCTGTTATTGCTTCTCTACTCCAAGAGTTACTGCCTCACCATTGATCTTCCACTCTTTCACATAACCTGCAGGTGTCGCTTTTTTCACCTCCAGAGCCAGTGTCTCAGCTCCGATCTCATCAGCATTTTTCGCAAATACAGTTTCTGCCTTCTCACTTCCTTCATATGTGATCACGATCTTATCCATGACCTCGAAATCAGCTTCCTTACGCATCGTCTGTACTTTGCTGATGATCTCACGCACGAATCCCTCTTCCAGAAGTTCCTCGGATAAGTTCGTATCAAGAACAACTGTGATTCCGTTGTCATCCTCAGATACATATCCTTCCATCTGTGCAGTATCGATCAGAAGATCTTCACGGTTCAGGACTACTTCTTCACCATTTACCTCAAATCTCAGGCAACCATTTGCATTCAGCTCATCCATAGCAGCATTTCCATCCAGTCCGCTGAGTACATTTTTGATTCCCCCTAACAGTTTACCATATTTTGGTCCGACTGTCTTTAGCTGAGGTTTAAAAGAATAGGACGTAAAGTCACGTACTTCTTGTGTAAATGTTACATTTTTCACATTCAATTCATCGGCAACGATGGCATCAAAGAACTCGGAAAGCTCAAAATCAGCTTTGACATACATCTGTCCGATTGGCTGACGGTTCTTGATATTTGCAGTATTTCTGCAGGCACGTCCCATAACAACCAGTTTCAGAACACGGTCCATATTCTCCTCAAGCTCTTTGTCGATGTGTGCTTCATTTACCTTCGGGAAATCACACAGGTGGATACTCTCAGGAGCATTTGCATCAATACTTCTTACGAGGTTCTGGTAAATGTCTTCTGTCATGAACGGAATCATCGGAGCTGCAGTCTTGCAGATCTCTACCAGTGCTGTGTAAAGTGTCATGTAAGCATTGATCTTATCCTGCTCCATGCCCTTTGCCCAGAAACGCTCACGGCTGCGTCTTACATACCAGTTACTCATATCATCAACAAAGCTCTGAAGTGCCTTTGCAGCCTCCGGGATCTTGTAGTTTGCCAGATCCTCATCTACTGCTTTAATCGCAGAGTTGAGCTTTGACAGAAGCCATTTGTCCATGACAGACAGCTTCTCATACTCTAATGTATATTTTGTTGCATCAAATTCATCAATATTCGCATACAGTACAAAGAATGCATAAGTATTCCACAGAGTTCCCATGAACTTACGCTGTCCCTCTGTCACTGCTTTTCCGTGGAAACGGTTCGGCAGCCACGGCGCACTGTTAATGTAGAAATACCAGCGGATCGCATCTGCTCCATATTTCTCCAGTGCATCGAACGGATCGACCGCATTTCCCTTGGACTTACTCATCTTCTGGCCATTCTCATCCTGAACATGTCCAAGAACAATAACGTTCTTATAAGGAGCTTTGTTGAAGATCAGAGTTGAAATCGCAAGCAGTGAGTAGAACCATCCACGAGTCTGGTCTACCGCCTCTGAGATGAAATCTGCCGGGAAATGTTTCTCGAACAGTTCCTGATTCTCAAATGGATAGTGATACTGTGCAAATGGCATGGATCCACTGTCGAACCAGCAGTCGATCACTTCTGGTACACGGTGCATCTCTTTTCCACATTTCGGACACTTGATCGTCACATTATCAATATATGGGCGGTGAAGCTCGATCTCATCCGGGCAGTTATCAGACATAGATTTCAGCTCTTCAATACTTCCGATCGAATGCTGGCATCCACACTCACACTCCCAGATATTCAGAGGAGTTCCCCAGTAACGGTTACGGCTGATACCCCAGTCCTGAACATTTTCAAGCCAGTCACCAAAACGTCCTTTACCGATACTCTCCGGAATCCAGTTGATCGTATTATTATTCGCGATCAGATCATCCTTTACTGCTGTCATCTTAATGAACCATGACTCACGAGCGTAGTAAATAAGCGGCGTGTCACATCTCCAGCAGTGTGGATAGCTGTGCTCGAACTTCGGTGCATCGAAAAGAAGTCCTCGTCCGTCCAAGTCTTTTAACACTTCCGGGTCTGCCTTCTTCACGAATAATCCGGCGAATGGAGTTGTCTTGCCCATCTCACCTTTTTCATCTACTAACTGAACAAATGGCATGTCATATTTACGTCCGACTTTCGCATCGTCCTCACCAAATGCAGGAGCGATATGAACAACTCCGGTACCATCTGTCAATGTTACATAAGTATCACATGTTACATAAAATGCTTTTTTATTCTGCTTTGCGGCGCAGTCATAAGCACACTGATAAAGCGGCTCATACTCTTTGTACTCAAGATCCTGACCTTTGTATGTCTCAAGAACTTCATAAGCCTTTACACCATTCTCCTCATCGCCAAGTTTACCAAGAACCGTATCAAGAAGGGCAACAGCCATGTAGTAAGTATATCCGTCAGCAGCTTTTACCTTCGCATAATCCTCTTCCGGATTTACACAAAGTGCAATGTTAGATGGCAGAGTCCATGGAGTTGTTGTCCATGCAAGAATATATGCGTCCTCGTCTTTAACTTTAAAACGAACGATCGCTGAACGCTCTTTTACATCTTTGTATCCCTGAGCCACTTCCTGTGCAGACAGCGGAGTTCCACAACGCGGACAGTAAGGCACGATCTTAAATCCTTTATAAAGAAGTCCTTTATCCCAGATCTTCTTCAGTGCCCACCACTCAGACTCAATAAATGTGTTGTGATAAGTAACATACGGATCATCCATATCAGCCCAGAAACCTACAGTATTAGAGAAATCCTCCCACATACCTTTGTATTTCCACACACTCTCTTTACACTTTTTGATAAATGGCTCAACACCATATTTTTCAATCTGATCCTTTCCGTCAAGACCAAGAGCCTTCTCAACCTCCAGCTCGACCGGCAGTCCGTGAGTATCCCATCCGGCCTTTCT
>ENA-OPCI01001769-OPCI01001769.1-human-gut-metagenome-genome-assembly--contig:-NODE-1769-length-11583-cov-4.176353_pt1 | contig 11583 bp, 8 predicted proteins | sample MGYA00241564_ERZ501479 | MGnify/ENA primary metagenome ERZ501479 (study PRJEB25962, sample SAMEA2042630) | human gut metagenome | biome: human gut; feature: human-associated habitat; material: faeces...
CATATAGGCATAACACACGTGGCGGGCATCGTAGTATTTCTTCTGATAAGTTTCCAGATGCGCCTTCACCTCCTCTACTGTACGCACCGGCAGGGCAATAGCAATGAACTTGCTGCGCTTTTCAGTGTAAATGCCCTCGGAAGGGGCAACGATGGTTTTATACGTATCTTCGCTCATGCTGCAAAGATAATGCAAACTGAAGAGAGAACTTTCATGCTTGCATGAAAAAAGTTATGTTGAAGTGCAGCTTATCTTATCTAAAGATAATGCAAAATCAAAAGCAGCAGAAATAAGCAAGCTGATTTCTGCCGAAAAGAGTTATCTTTGTACGAAGAATCAGATTTATAATCAAACAGAAAAAATGACAGACGGAATCAAGACATTGCACTATTCGGACCTCTTCCTGGCAATGTATTTCGAGGGAGGGAGAAGCTGCACGCACCGGAATCATTCGCACGTGCTGGTATATATGTACTCCGGTGAAATGGTTATCGATGAAAGAGGCAAAATCACTCGGCTGCATAAAGGAGACTGTGCCTTTATCCGTAAGGACTTTAGTGTGCAAATGACCAAACAAGCCTGGAATGGAGAGCAGTTCAAAGCCATTTTCCTGATGTTCACTCCCAAATTCCTGCGTGACTTTTACAGCAGGCTGAACCGGGACATCCTGCCTAAAGATGCCAAACGAGATAAAATAAGCTTGTACAAGCTACCTTCCAACCGCCCCGACATTGTAAGTCTGTTCGAATCCATGACACCCTATTTCGATTCGAGCATCCACCCGACTGAGGAGTTGCTGCAACTGAAAAGGATGGAGGGGATATACGTGTTGCTCAATACGAGTAAAAACCTGTATGCTTCCGTTTTTGATTTTGCAGACCCGTGGAAAATAGACATATTGGACTTTCTGGAACACAATTACATGAACGACATATCCATGGAAGAAATGGCCAATTATACCGGCCGCAGCCTATCCACGTTTAAACGCGATTTCAAAAAATGCAGCACACTCTCCCCACGGGAATGGCTGATACAGCGCCGTCTCGAAGCCGCCCGTGAGCTGATACGGAAAGGAGGGCGCAAAGTATCGGAAATCTGTTTTGAAGTAGGTTTCAAGAACCTCTCCCATTTCTCGAAAGCTTATAAAGCCACCTACGGTATTCCTCCGACAGAAGACATACAGCAGGAAGTGAGTCTCACATAGATTGCGGAACTTTTTCTATCCGTGGACTGCACGGCAAAGCATATTGAACCGTACAACAAAGCCATTGTAGCATAGCCTCCTTACATTTGTACCCGAAAAATGATTAGAGTGTATAACAATTTAAATCAAACGATTATGAAAAGTATTTTTGAAAAAGATTTATCGGGAGAGATGGTTTCACCCAACGAGCCGGGCTACAATGCATTAATTGAGGACATTTTCGCTACCATCAAGGTTGCCACAGAAATGAATACGGGTTACCGCACCCCCGAAGAGGTACACGGATATATGGGCAAGATTCTCGGTAAACCGCTTGAAGAAAGTACAACGGTGCTGCCGCCACTCTACATCGACTACGGTAAGCCTATCACCATCGGAAAAGGGTGCTTCATCCAGCAATGCTGCACTTTCTTCGGTCGCGGCGGCATAACGATTGGCGATGAGGTATTTATCGGACCGAAAGTCAATCTGATTACAATCAACCACGACCCCGATCCGGAGAATCGCAGCGCTACCTATGGCCGTCCGATTACCATTGAGGATAAGGTATGGATAGGAATCAATTCGACCGTCCTCCCCGGAGTACGTATTGGCTACGGCGCAATTATCGGAGCGGGCAGTGTAGTGACCAAAGACGTTCCTCCTATGACTGTGGTAGCCGGGAATCCAGCCAGATTTATCAAAAAAATCAATAAACCACACCAAAAAGATTAAAGCAAATTCATGAAAAAGATAGTGATTGCCATCGATTCCTTCAAAGGATGTCTCACCTCGGCAGAAGCCGGAGAAGCTGCCGCCCAAGGGGTACATGCCGCATGTCCCGAATGCCGGACCATCGTGCTCCCCGTGGCCGACGGTGGAGAAGGCATGCTCGACGTCCTGCTTGCAGCCAGTAACGGAAAACGTATCACCGTCCGTGCCCACGACCCGTTGATGCAACCGTGCGATGCCAGTTACGGCATCTCCGGAGACGGCAATACCGCATTCGTAGAAATGGCTGCCATCAGCGGACTACCTCTCGTACCTATGGAACAAAGAAATCCTATGCTGACAACAACCTTTGGTACAGGAGAATTGATAAAAGACGCATTAAACAAAGGATGCAGAAATTTTATAATCGGTATTGGCGGAAGCGCGACTAATGACGCAGGATTAGGAATGCTACAGGCACTAGGTTTCCGCTTTCTAGACAAATCAGGGCATACCTTAGGTACAGGAGGCCAAATAATGGAAGCCGTGGCAAACATAGACACATCCGGTATTCACCCCGCACTAAGAGAAACACACTTCATGGTAGCATGTGATGTAGCCAACCCTTTCTACGGCCCTGACGGAGCGGCATATATCTTTGCACAACAAAAAGGAGCCGATTCAAATATGGTGCAAAGACTGGATGAAGGCATGCAATCATTAGCCGAAGTTATAAAGAAAACGACAGGAAAAGATATCACGAACTACCCCGGTGCAGGTGCAGCCAGAGGCATGGGTGGCGGACTGCTGGCTTTTTTTAACGCAGAGCTAAAACCGGGAACAGAATTATTATTGAAAGCCATCGACTTCTCCGAAAAAATAAAAGGAGCAGACCTCATTATTACGGGCGAGGGAAAAGCAGACCGGCAGACAGCTATGGGAAAAGTACCATACGGAATACTAAAGGAAGCACAAAAAGAACATATCCCCGTTATTGTACTGGCAGGCAGTATAGAAAACCTGCCGGAATTAAACAAAGCGGGATTCAAAGGTATATTCTCTATAGCCCCCGGCCCCATCACCCTGGAGAAGGCAATGGAACCGGAGTTTGCTAAAGAAAATATCACCCGGCTGGTTTCCCAACTCTATTCAGTTATAACTAGCTTCGGCTAATTTGCAAGCCTTTGTCGGACAAAGCCATATCAACGAAACGGGCACAACTGTTGGGTGGGTTCTGAGTAAGAATACTTCGAATACGTATAGCAGCCTCAGGATCTTTAGCCACCATATAAAGATAGCCTCCTCCCCCCGCACCTGGCAATTTATATCCCAGGCAATAATCATCAATCCGGCGAATGATAGCCTCAACTGCCTCGGGATTAGTGCCGGGATCCAACGCTTGGTTCAGCTTCCAGCTTTTACCAACCAAACGCCCCATTTCATCGAAATTCCCACGCTGAATGGCTTCGTACAAGTCAAGAGCATGCCCCTTCATACCGCCAAGTATAGACAAATGCTCTGTGGAGTTGAGGAACATGCTACGCACGATTTCAGCTAAAATTCCTTTGGCTGTACGGGTAATTCCCGTGTAATAAAGCAAATGGCACTTCTGATATTCGCCACCTGTAAACAAATAATCGGGCAACCAGCGCACTAACGGACTCTGATCCATACCTGCATGAGTCTGCAATAATTTCACTCCACGAAGCACACCTCCGTATTGATCTTGCCACCCCCCTCCGGTAGTCAGCAACTGTTCCAAAATAAGCGTACGGTTACATATCTCGTTCTTATCCCAGTTCAGTCCGCAAAAATCAGAGATTGCCCCCAGCACAGTCGATGCAAGAATAGAACTTGTACCCAGACCGGAGCCCGCAGGAATCGCAGAAAGCAGAGTGATTTCCATTCCGGAGCCAAACGCCTTCAACTGCTCTTCCAGTGAAACATACGATTCGGTGGAAAAGCCCGGCTGGAAACCTGCCAGCACCAATGCCGCTTTAGGTATAGAGAATGGGGATCCCACTTGCATGAAATCCCTTACCTCCCCGTAAGTTGTAACCACTTCCATAGCGCCTAAGTCTATAGAACGAAGGATTATTTTATATTCCCGACAAGGTTTCACGTAAACTTGTAAAGGAGGCTGCCCGTTCAACTCAATAGCAATATTCACCACATTCCCCCCTTCATTCAAGCAATAAGGTGGAGTATCCGTCCACCCGCCGGCCAGATCAATACGGACCGGACTACGCCCCCAGACAATCTGATCGGAGTACACTGACAAATGCGGTTGCTGCCTCTTGGCTAAAGCCGAAGCTGTAAGTCCGTCGCGCATCAAACGAAAAGCCTCATTTTCATATTCCCGATAAGCCAGCCCCTTAAGCTGCTGCACCCGGGCACGGAACATATTATCACTGATACGTGTCATCAGCGGAGCCGATTCTGATAAAGGCTCAGGCAACGACAGATCATACCGAGCAAATTCTCCAGCAGCATTCTCCAAATTTAGCTGATAAAAGACACTTCGTTCATAATTATGCGCCAATGCCGGCCAATTCTTTATCCGGAAAGCTTCACGCTGTTCTGCCAGACGGTAAAGATTAGAATAAGCGGATATATCATCAGCAGACAATTTACGACAGCGTTGCCATATTTCTTTTCCTTGCTGTAATGCCGGTTCAGAGACCATCCAGCGCATAACTGCTCCCAATTCCTCTACAGATGAGCAAACCGGAAACAAACGCGCGGCCTGCAAGTCGTGACCGTTTTCTATTTCTTCCACCGAAATGCCGCGCACAGCACACCACTCACCTACAGACATTCCTTGATAATATGTTTCTTCCTTAGCCAAAGCTCCCTTGAAAGTATCATTGAAGCCGTATGGACGCGCTACATAGCCAGATTCTCCAAAAGGAACCACATCAATACACACACCGGACGGAACCTCTAGGTTCCAATTATTAGCGGGAACCCCTGTTATGATGGTCTGGTGATGGATATTCCATCCTGCTCCTACACAACTGTTCTCTATCCATATTTCCGAATTTTGTGAGGTAAGTTGATAACCTACCTCAGCATTCTGAACAAACATGGCCGGATGCGGTTTTACCTTCTTGTGCATAATCTCCCGCTGGTCGTTTACCAGATTTTGTACAGCCAATGTAGAAGAAATAAGTTCACGACTGGTTCCGTAATGATAAAACTCCCCTCCAGGCAACGGCAGAATAGCCACACTCAGCTTGTTAAGCTCATCGTCCATCATACGCGGATGCTCTCCCAATGTAAGTCCGAAATCAGAATACATGTCATAATAAGAGAGTTTTCCTTCCTTATAAGATCGTTTTACCAACAGACTAACCGCACGGTCACTTAACAGCCAAATTCCGATATCCATCAGAAAAAGATGGGTTTGCATTAATTTCCCCAATTCCTCCACCGAAGGTTTTTGAAGCATGAAATCAAGCTTATCGGGAGTAGCCCGTGAAGAAACAAAAACACCATGGTTTTTTGCCAGATTAGGATCTACCCATAAACCGTAACACACCACATCCGCATCAGGAATAGTCTGAAGCGGTTGGCCCGCACGGATATAAACATCCCCACTTGCAATCAATGTATGAAGAGAAGACGGAGCTTTCTCCATGATTTGTTCATATAAAGGGAGCTGGAGGGAAAGCAGATTTTGTGACAGCCGTTGTCCTCTGGCCCACCGGAATACAGGAATGGGAGTAAGAATTTTGCCGGATGGCGCATATCCGGGCAAACGACGACTCTGCCCGCCTGCATGAAGTAAAATACGTTTTTCTTTTCCCAACCAAGTAAGAAAATCGCTGTCAGGAGTCACTTTCTGATGACAAGCCTCCAACAGCCATGCAGTCCCCCCGCCTGATCCTAGCTTACTACCTATAGGATCGGAAGTACAAAACCACTCTGTCCGGTCTGCTTTCTCTATATCATGAAAACATTCCACCAGATTAGGGGGAAGGGATAATAATTTTTTCATAGCACATCTTTATTTTATTGCACACAAAGATGATTATTTTCCCCTAATAAGCCAAAAGATGAGACATGAATTTTAATCAGTAAATTCAAAAACACGCTCATCCAATGACATCACTTCCTTAGAGCCCGGTTGTGCAACAGGCACACCGAATGGCATCTGCGCTACCAATTTCCAATCACCAGGCAAATTCCAAGCTTTACGTACTTCATCATCAATCAGCGGATTATAATGTTGCAAAGACGCCCCCATTCCTGCATCTTCCAGCATGGTCCAGACTGCCAACTGATGCATAGCATCGGTCTGCTCTGCCCAGATAGGGAAATTATCTTTATAAGTGGGGAAACTTTCCTGCAAAGAGCGAACGATAGCCATATCTTCAAAATATAGAATAGTACCATATCCACAAGCGAAACAGCCATCAATCTTTTCTTCGGTCTTGCCAAATACCTCAGCCGGAACCCGCTCACGCAAGACATTTTTTACAATGTTCCACAACTTTTCATGCGCCTTACCTGTTAATAACGCAACACGGGTGGTTTGAGAATTGAAAGCTGAGGGGACAAATTCTACAGCAAAACGAATTAAATCTCTTATTTCTTTATCAGACAATGTCGATTTGTTTTCGATCTGATAAAATGTACGACGGGCTTTCAGAGCCTCTTTAAAACTTTTTGTCATATAATACAACGTATTTATAGGTTATTATAAATGAAGAACAAACAGGCAGCAAAAGATGTTCACTTTTTTTGCTTTTTTCAATGCAATAACCTATTTTTGTTAGCTAATTATTAACATTAAAAACAACACATTCAATGAAAGATTTTCTAAAATTTACGTTTGCCAGCGTTATCGGCGTCATTCTGGCAGGCGTAGTGTTCACTATACTAGGGATTATCACTCTGGTTGGCATAGTCGCATCATCGGATACTGAAACGGTGGTGAAAGACAACTCTATCTTCGTACTCGACTTTAAAGGCAGTCTATCCGAACGCGTACAGGAAAACCCACTCCAACAACTTTTGGGGGAAGAATTTGAGGCATACGGTTTGGATGACATTCTAGCTTCTATCAAGAAAGCAAAAGACAATGACAAAATCAAGGGTATTTATATCCAACCTTCTTATTTGGAAGCATCATACGCTTCCTTAGAGGAAATACGCAATGCATTACTGGATTTCAAAGAAAGCGGTAAATTCATCGTTGCTTATGCAGACCAATATGCACAGAAGATGTATTATCTTTCCAGCGTGGCCGATAAAATAATTATCAATCCGCAAGGAAGTATTGGATGGCACGGAGCAGGCATGCAACCTGTTTTCTTCAAAAATCTGGTTTCCAAACTAGGACTGGAAATACAAGTATTCAGAGTGGGTACTTACAAATCAGCCGTGGAACCGTTTATCGCTACAGAAATGAGTCCGGCCAACCGCGAACAGATGACCGAATGTCTGGAATCTGTCTGGAATCGTATTCAGGCAGATGTATCCGATTCACGACACATCCCGACAGATACTCTGAATGCTTATGCAGACCGATATATGGATTTTTGTCAGGCAGAAGAATATGTTCAATGCGGACTAGCAGACACCTTGATGTATAAAGATGAAGTTATTTCCTATCTGAAACAATTAAGCGGTCGTGACGAAGACGACAAGCTGAACAGTCTTTTCATAGAAGATATGATAAACGTCAAGAAAAATGTGCCCAAAGACAAAAGTGGAAATATAATAGCCGTATATTATGCATACGGCGAGATCCTGGATGCTCCCGGCAGTTCCACAGAAGATTGTATTGATGTACAAAAGATGTGTAAAGACCTGCGCAAATTACGTGACAACGATGACGTAAAAGCTGTTGTATTACGCGTCAACTCACCGGGTGGCAGCGCATACGGTTCAGATCAAATATGGCGTGAAGTAGTAAGACTGAAAGAGAAAAAACCGGTAATCGTTTCTATGGGAGATTATGCTGCATCAGGAGGCTATTACATTTCCTGCGCTGCAAACCGCATTTTCGCTGACCCGACTACGCTGACTGGTTCTATCGGCATATTCGGCATGATGTATTCAGGTGAGAAACTGTTTACTGAAACTTTAGGATTGAATTTTGATGTAGTGAAAACTAATAAAATGGCAGATCTGGGTGCCAGCCTAGGTCCTATTCTTACCCGTCCATTAAACGCATCAGAACAAGAATTGATGCAGAATTATGTCAACCGAGGATACAAGTTGTTCGTAAACCGTTGCGCTGAAGGTAGAAAAATGTCTACAGAGGCTATTGAAAAAGTAGCTGAAGGCCGTGTATGGACCGGTGCTATGGCCAAAGATCTCGGTTTGGTAGATGAACTGGGAGGTATAGACAAGGCATTAAATGCCGCCGCCACCCAAGCCGGCATAGAAAATTACAGTATTATCGGCTATCCCGAAAAAGAAAATATTTTCGCAAGCCTGCTGGGCAATCAGAAAAAACATTATATAAACAGCGAAATTAAAGAATATTTGGGAAGCTATTATAACAGCTTCAAGGCGCTGGAGAACATAAAAAACGCCAACTGCATACAGGCACGTATGCCGTTTGACCCTAATATCCAATAAATTGCACATGGAAGGTAATCTTATCAAGATAAACAAGTGGCTATATCCGGTTTCATGGATTTATGGAACCGGTGTATGGCTGCGTAATAAATTGTTTGACTGGGGAATATACAAAGAACGTAAGTTTGATATTCCGGTCATCTCGGTAGGCAACATCACCGTAGGCGGAACCGGAAAGACCCCCCATACAGAATACCTGATAAGATTATTGCAGAAAGATTACAAAGTAGCCGTACTGAGCCGCGGCTACAAACGCAAATCCAAAGGCTTTGTACTTGCCAGACCGGATACGTCCGTACAGATGATAGGTGACGAACCTTTCCAAATGAAACAGAAGTTTCCGGATATCCATATGGCAGTAGACCGGGACCGTTGTCATGGCATAGAGCAGTTATGCAATAGTCACATTGCCCCCGGAACAGAAGTGATTATTTTGGATGATGCTTTCCAGCACCGATATGTAAAACCCGGAATGAACATCTTATTAGTAGATTACCATCGACTGATTTGCGAAGACGCCTTGCTGCCTGCCGGACGAATGCGCGAACCTGAAAATGGAAAAAGCCGGGCACATATTGTCATTGTCACTAAATGCCCTAAGGACATCACCCCGATGGATTTGAGAGTCTTGAGCAAGCAAATGGAACTTTACCCCTATCAGCAGCTCTACTTCACAACATTAGCATACGGCAAGCTGCATCCGTTGTTTACAGCAGGGAATGCAGTTTCATTAAAAGAGATAGAAAAAGACAAGCATATCCTATTGGTGACAGGCATAGCCTCCCCAGCAAAACTCATTCAAGATTTATCACCATACAATGAGCACATTGAGTCACTGGCTTTCAGTGACCACCATGACTTTACAGCAAGAGATATGGAACTGATAAAGAAACGTTTCATGAAACTTCCGGAAGGTAAACGCATGATTATCACCACTGAAAAAGACTCTGTACGACTAGCAGCCCATCCACTGATGGACGAAGCGCTAAAACCTTATATATATATGCTGCCCATTGAGGTAATCTTCTTACAAGACCAACAAGAACTGTTTAATTCAAATATAACCAACTATGTTAGAAAAAATTCAAGAAACAGCAGATTTTCTTAGAGAAAAGATGCATACCAGTCCCGAAACTGCTATCATATTAGGTACCGGCTTAGGAAGCCTAGTACACGAAATTACCGATAAATACGAGATCAATTACAAAGATATCCCTAATTTCCCTGTTTCAACCGTAGAGGGACATAGCGGTAAATTGATTTTCGGCAAATTGGGTAATAAAGACATCATGGCCATGCAAGGACGTTTCCACTTCTATGAAGGATACTCCATGAAAGAAGTTACCTTCCCTGTACGAGTGATGCGTGAATTAGGTATCAAAACATTGTTCGTATCCAATGCAGCTGGAGGTACGAATGCAGACTTTGAAATCGGTGATCTGATGATTATCAGAGATCATATCAACTTTTTTCCCGAACATCCGTTGCACGGCAAGAACATTGAATACGGCCCCCGTTTCCCGGATATGAGTGAAGCCTACTCCAAAGAACTGATAGACAAAGCACTGGAGATCGCTAAAGAAAAAGGTATCAAAGTACAACAAGGAGTATATATCGGTACACAGGGACCTACCTTCGAAACTCCGGCAGAATACAAGATGTTCCACATTCTTGGAGCTGACGCCGTAGGTATGTCTACCGTTCCTGAAGTTATTGTAGCAAACCATTGTGGCATCAAAGTGTTTGGAGTATCGGTTATCACCGACCTAGGCGTGGAGGGAAAAATTGTGGAAGTTTCACACGAAGAGGTTCAGAAAGCGGCAGATGAAGCGCAACCGCGCATGACTACCATTATGCGTGAAATGATTAATCGAATTTAAGGATATGCAGGAAATAAACAGAACAGAAATAGCGACCTTAGGTGAGTTCGGCCTCATTAAACATCTGACGAAGGATATTGAGTTAAAAAATCCGGAAACCCAATATGGTGTGGGAGACGATGCAGCCGTATTGGAATTTAAAGATAAAGAGGTATTGGTAACCACAGACTTACTGATGGAAGGGGTACATTTTGATTTGGTTTATACCCCATTGAAACATTTGGGATATAAATCGGCCATCGTAAACTTCTCGGACATTTATGCTATGAATGGTGCTCCAAAACAAATCACAGTTTCTATCGCACTGTCCAAACGCTTTTGTATTGAAGATTTAGAACAATTCTATGATGGGCTAAAACTGGCTTGTGAACTACACCATGTAGATATTGTGGGTGGAGATACAACTTCATCCGTAACCGGGCTCGCCATCAGTATTACTTGCATAGGTGAAGCGGACAAGGACAAAGTGGTTTATCGCAACGGCGCACAAGATACAGACTTGATTTGTGTCAGCGGTGACTTGGGAGGAGCTTATATGGGACTTCAACTTCTAGAGCGTGAAAAGGCTGTTTTCCAAGGAGAAAAAGAAGCAAATCCGGATTTTTCCGGAAAAGAATATATTTTGGAACGTCAGTTAAAGCCTGAAGCACGTAAGGATATCATTGAGAAACTGGCAAAAGCGGGAATCAAGCCCACCGCTATGATGGATATTTCCGACGGTCTTTCTTCGGAACTGCTGCATATATGCTCACAAAGCGATACCGGCTGCCGCGTTTACGAGGAAAGAATTCCCATTGATTACCAAACGGCTGTAATGGCGGAAGAGCTGAATATGAATGTGACAACATGTGCTTTAAATGGTGGTGAGGACTATGAGCTATTATTTACTGTACCTTTAACAGAGCATGAACGAGTTTCGGCTATAGAAGGTATAAAAGTGATTGGTCACATCACCAAACCGGAGCTGGGATGTGCCCTGATTACCCGTGACGGACAAGAGTTTGAGCTGAAAGCGCAAGGTTGGAATCCACTAAAAGAAAAATAATTTTAATTAAACAACACTGATAATAAACACCTTATGTTTTTATCAGTGTTTTTTTTTAGAAATAGTTTGCAGTTTAAAAAAGTTTCACTACCTTTGCAACCGCAAACAAGAAATAATGGTGCCATAGCTCAGTTGGTAGAGCAAAGGACTGAAAATCCTTGTGTCCCCGG
>ENA-OPCI01001776-OPCI01001776.1-human-gut-metagenome-genome-assembly--contig:-NODE-1776-length-11541-cov-4.926867_pt1 | contig 11541 bp, 14 predicted proteins | sample MGYA00241564_ERZ501479 | MGnify/ENA primary metagenome ERZ501479 (study PRJEB25962, sample SAMEA2042630) | human gut metagenome | biome: human gut; feature: human-associated habitat; material: faeces...
AAGCGCAAGATGATAGTATAGTAAGAATACTAAATGTGCGTTATTATCTCAATTTTTTGTATCTCAATTTTTTATTATCCGACTAAAGATACTATACTATAATTAGGATGCACTATCAAGTAGGTAGCAGACGCAATTCATCTCCCACCTTAGAGGTCGGAGTCTTCTTGCTGTAAGAGGATAAATTTTATGCACTTTTTGATATTTGCTTATTTATAGTAGATAATCCAATTCACAATTAATATGAAACTTTCTGTCAATAATCCAGTGCACTAATCAGCTTCTTCTTCCAAAGCTTCAATAAGAAAACTCACTGGACGGAACCCATCATTGCAGGATATCATTGCTGACTTTTCATTTTTCATCCATCCATTGTAAATGTCCTTGCCTCCATATGCTAATGTCATGACAAATGGCGACATACTCTCCCAGGCACTATCGCACATTCCAACTGGCTTACACCAGCCATTGGCGATGAAAACTTGCCCTTCTTCTATATCACAAGCATGTTCCATAGGATTCTCATATTTTTCCATTAAATCTTTATAGCATGCTTTACGCATGACTGTGATTTTACATTTTTTCATTTTTTTCTTTGTCTCAATTTTAAAATCTAATAATTTTTGTTTCGTAATTTCTGTAATATTGTTTCCTATTTTAAACTATGCGAGGAGTTTGTGCAAATGTATTCCAGAGTATTTCTATAAAATTTCTCCTTAAAATAGGTATAAAATTAACACGTCCGCCTTCCATTTACCAAACATGTTAATCACATAGATAATATTTTCATATCTCCCCATAGAGATTTCAGAGGATTGTCACCCACTTCATACCTCTGTAACAAAAGTTCTGAGGTATCAAAAAACTTAGCCACTCCTTCTGGACATTCGCATATAAATGGTTTGTTATCTCTCCAAGAAATATTATACCTCGTATCATATAGAAGAAACTCAATATCTAATCCCATCTCTATGGCATTTTCTAATTCTGCAAGACTCTCTAATTTTCCATAATTCTCATACTCTATCACCTTTCAGCACCTCACTTAAAATATCACTGTTAGCAATTTCATGTCCCGTTTAAAATCATTGTCATATTTTCTTTTTGATATATCCCATCTGCTAAATATTAATTATGATAATAATCTACATTCCAATATGTATCTATTAATTCAGGTTTGTACAGCCGCTTTATTAATTACAAGACATATTTACATTCCACAATGTTTCTATTAATTCTAATTTTAACCACATCATTTACATTCCACAATGTTTCTATTAATTCGCAAAAATTGATACGATTTATCGTACCGTCACGTCAATTTACATTCCACAATGTTTCTATTAATTCGCCGAAGCCCCGGCTAATCTCCTGTTTCCTTACTTCATTTACATTCCACAATGTTTCTATTAATTCCCGTTACTTAATTTTCCTCATTTTTCCTACTTTTTCACTCCTATTTCTGTCGATCTTAGACTCAATCTGTGTTTTTCCCTTATATTCTCATTTAAAAATTATCATATATCTTTTATTTATGCCATTGTCGATGTCCCCTGTTTTTTACTTTATCGAACATCGACAGTTCTATAATTTTATTTTTCTTACCGCGTATGCTATTTCTTTTAATTTTTTAAATGTATATTCTTACTTCTCTACTTATCAGCAGACTCACTGTAATATAATCAAACTGCAACTTAGAATTATATTTTTCATTTTAAACCGCCTATGAACCTAAAGAAATCCCATCCGATATTAACCAAACGGAATTTCATTAAATTAGTTGCTTCCTGCTTTATTCTCTTCACTGACCTGTAAATAATTCATCAGAGCAAGTTGAAATATTCTGGAACAATTAACACCATCTTCATCGGCTTTGGCCGCCAGCCATGCAGGTAAAGACAAAGTTTTCTTTACAAAACGACTATTAATCCTTTCACGAACAGGCGGCATAAATACCTCAATCAATACAGGAACTTCGTTAGAATCCAAATGAATCGATGTAATCGGAGTTGGAACGGGAATCTCTTCACCATCTTGCTCCATGCCCCATATATGCAGCCCAAGAGCTTCTTTAGCATTTTTTAAAGCTTCCTCTGTATTATCTTTCTCAGCACATGGAAGACATCCAGGTAAATCGGGAAATTCAATACTAATACCATCTTCTTCATAAGAAAAAACAGCTACATAAGAATATCGGTCTTTTGACATAATTAACACCTCCGTTATGTGCAGAGAAGTTACGGAAACATAACTCCAGACTGCTTTGATATACTTCGTAAGGTTTTGATTGGAATATCTTTGTTAGGATGAGTAACTGTTACCCTGCCCTTTTTAATTGAATGTTTGAATTGGTGATGATCGCCAACACAAGCAACCTCATACCATCCATCTTTCTTCAATATCCCAATCACTTCTCTGGATGAATAACTTTTCATCTCATCCCTCCTTACATAACATATTTTAATACATAATTTATTATGTGTCAATCAAATCAATACGCAATTTGTTATGTATTATAAAATAAAAATTATCACATATCCTTTACTTATACTATTATTGATGTGCCTCATTTTTTGCCTTGTCGGGCATCGACAGTTTTATAAAATAAAGCTTGTTTTATCATCTTCCTTACCCCAAAATTCTTTATCCAGCCACTTTTGCTGGCGGCTTTTGAATAGAATTACAGAATCAAGATTGGAATCAATGTATACTTTTAATTCCTGTTGGAGTTTTACTAATTGAACTTTGGATATCTCACCTTCAAATACAGAGTTTTGAATATGAGATAGATATTTTTTACATATCTTAAAGATATGCGACCATCTCTTTTGTCCGTTTTCGTCTTTGCTTATATCATATACTAAAACTACATACATATTTTACCTCTGTCATCATTCTTCTATAAGACACAAAAATTTTTATATACCAAAATCACATACATATTTTACCACCATATTCTAAACCCTTCGTATTCTTTTTCTCCTATCAAATGTTTTATGAGCTTATATGCTTCCAATCGAATTAAATATTGATAAGAGACTTTTTTCCCTAATTCTTTGTGCATGATTGTCTGTTTCATTCGTTTTTCAAATTCTGTGACAATCAGGCGGGATGCTTCCTTTTTTAGATGTAAAAAGTTTAGTTCTTTTGTAAAACTTTTTTCTGTTATCTGGTTTTTATTTAATAGAGAAAATATTAATCTGTCTCCAATCAGTGGTTTGAATACCTCAGATACATCAAGGCATAAAGAATATCTTCGAAATCCTGGTTCATGAAGATAACTTATTGTTGGGTCTAGCTGCGTGTGGTAAATCTCGCTCAATGTTTTGGCATATATCAAGGAGTTTACAAAAGAAATCAGCGAATTTATCATATTGTCTGGTGGATGCATCACTCTTTTCTCAAATTGTATTTCCTGATTTACAATGGTGTTCCATGCCTTATAATAGTTTTTTCGTATATTTCCTTCTATTCCCATTAGTTCTTCGATAAACTCTGTGTGGTCTAGTTTTTTTCTTAGACTGTTTACTTCTTTCATACACTCAGCTACATCTTTTCCTCTGCTGTTATAGTAACGTAAATTTCTATAAATATTATCTGCAGCCGCCTTGATAAATTCTTTTGCTATAACGAGACGCTCATCATAGCAGGTGTAATGTTCTACCTGTTTTACGAGAAGTTGTCCGGCAAGTAAGCTTTCTTTTGGATAGTAGCTTCCTGTATAGAAGTTGTAATAGTTAAAGAAATGTAATGGGATTCCGTACTGTGAAATGTAGTTAATAAACGCTGTGTTAAATGACATTTCCGACAATATATATATGTCTGAAATTCTTTCTATCGGTATGTCCCTTTTGTCCCCTTCATATGTTGTAAATTGCAATGTATTGTCTTTTCTTTTTAAATCCCCATTATTATAAATATATAGGCTTTGTTTCATTCGTACCCCTCCTGAAAAGTCAGTTCATCAGAAGATAAGTAAAGCATATTTTAAGCTTTGTTTCATTTGTTCTACTCTTCAAATCACCTTGATTATCTTTACCTAATTTGTATATTTGAAGCTCTGCTCCATTTGTACCCCCTGCTGCCTTTATATAAAACACAAGTCATGATATGCACATTTTTTACATATTTTTTGTTCTGTAAATTTTGGTGGAAATTCTTTTTTTTTCATAGATTCAATTTCATCAATAATTGATTTTAATTTTTCACGGTCCTGTTCGGATAGTTCTACTAACAAAGTTTTCTTCATAAGAGGGTAGTCTATTTTACCTTTAATGTTTTTCACTCCCCGTTCTTCTAAATAATAAAGGTAATATTTTACCTGCCAGATTCCGGCTTCTTCAATTGCCTTACTTTTCTTAATTTCATGTAACTCCTGATGTTCCCTGATAAAGTCAATGTTAATCACATTATCAATATGGATGTGTTTCTCATCCCTTTCATAACTTTTTTCATCCAAAAGCTTTCCCAACTGTACATTTTCATTTTCCGATTCCATATTGATTTCGTGGCAGAAATACCATAGCTTTCGTTTACAAACAAAGTAATAGTAAATCATGACACCTGTGATTCTTTTATCTGTCATACCTTCGTCCTCATTATTCAATCATAAATCATATATTACAGTATACATGCCTCATCATCTATCTCCCCTAAAATAAGACCTTTTCCCCTTCCCGCATCCGGGTCAAAATCATATTTCATTGATGTTCTGTGAATTTGTGTTACAGGGTAATTATTTTTTCTGTCATCTCCGTGAGAGCCGATTGTTGTGACATCTATTCCATTTAGCCCATTATCTTTATAACGATAGTAAGTAAGTCCCAGTGTCAGACTGCTAAATTTAGATGTGATGATATTCTTTATGTCTTTGTTTATATTTGGTGTTCTGAGTAGATTGACTCCCTCTTCAAAAAGAACTTGATTTTCTTCATAGAGTGTATCTGGCAGTACTGTTATGCTATGAATATTTCGAAATTTTTTATCGACATCTTCTTTGGTATATTCTATAGGATGAATTGTTGAAAAATGTTCTAGCCAGTATTCAATCTCTTCATAATACTTTGTTTTTTTAATTTCTTCTGTGCAGTAAACTGCATTGATATATTCCGTTTTCAGCTCTTCTGTAAATATTTTATCTTCATATTGATACAGTTTTTCGAGAGAACGATCATACATATCTTCATAATAAACTGTTCCCTTTCCATTCGCATTATCATAAACAATGACATTCGGTTCTTCTGGAATATAACGCCCTTTTCGATTGCATCGTCCCATTCTCTGGAGCAAACTATCTACCGTACACATTTCGGTATATAATACATCAAAGTCAATGTCCAGGCTGGCTTCTACTATCTGTGTTGTAATCCAAATTCCGCATTCTTCTTCATTTTCAGAAAAATTCTTAATCATTTTTTCCAGTTGCAGGCGGTCTTTTTTGACATATCGAGAATGCAAAAGATGGAGGTCTTCCTCTTCTAACTGGCTCTCAATCTGCTCATAAACTTCCTGCGCTTTGGTGACAGTATTACAGATAACTAACACTTTTTTATCCCGGCCTTTTTCAAGTATTTCATCAAAGTTCATTTCTCCTGATTTTATTTTGACTTTATGCCGGATAATATCTGATTCTTTAGAAAAATCTCGAAATTCATACTGTTCTCCCTGGATTAATCCGCATTTTTCCATGAAATATTTTAGGACATGAGGAAAAGTTGCTGTAATAATCGCAAATCGGCCTCCCATTTCTGTAATTTGTTTTAGTCCAGTTACAATCGTTGCTATAATATGTGGGTCATATGACTGTACTTCATCAAGAATGACTTTAGAATATTTTAAAGTTGCCGCAAAAATTTCCGTTCCTAATGCTCGATATACAAATTTGAAAAGCTGGTCTACGGTACATATCGTAAGTGGATTAGATAATAATTTGGCTTTTTCATATCTCTGATATATACTATCTGCTGCATTTGTACTTTCTTCTAAATATTTTTGCATTGCATCTGAGTGAAGCAGTTCTACATCCTTATAATTATAATCATCCTTGATTCTTCGATAAATATCATTGGCCGAAACCTTTAATGGTAAAGTATAGAAGCCTTTCTCTCCATTAAGCCATAACAATGCCGCTTCCGTCTTTCCCGAACCAGTCGGGGCAATGACTACCAGATTTTTATTTACATTTTCTTGCATGAATTTTTGTGCTGGCTTTAAAGCAAATTTTTGCTCTTTCATATTTTTATTGATATTATTTACCAGCCTTTTTTCTTCCAGATCTGAATTTTCTTCGGCAAATTCATAACCAGCACTTACTGTATAATCAAATTTGTTCAGCATTCCTTTGAGTAAAACATATTTGTTCCAGAGAGAAGGTTTCACATCTAACTTTATGCTTGACATATTATTTCGGAAAAGCAATTTTCTCATCTGGCTGCTGTATACCTTGTCCCGCTCTTCTTTCAAATATTCCGAAAGATATTTTAAATAATATTTCTGGCAATATGCTTTTATATCATCCTGAATAAAATCGTCTTTTCTATCATGATGATAATAAATCGCTGTCATAAAAGCCTTAAAATCATCTTTTTCTAATCCTTCATATAATTTTTGAAATTCCTTATAAGAAATAGATACTGCACTTAAAAATCCATGCGGAATCTGAGAAATTTTTTTCTCAGGCTCCGACAGATTATCTCGTACTTTCTGACATACTTTGGACTGAAAAATGAGATTTGCCTTTCCCCAGTCATGCTGGCGGCAAGCTTGGAGAATTAATATTTTTTCTATCTCAGTAAAATATTTTCCATATCCTCTGAAAAAAGCTTCGGCACATTTTACAATATCTTCTTCATGTTCTTTCAAAGTTTTCTGCTTTTCTTCTTTTTGATTCTGTATTTTCTGAATTTGCTGAATTATTATCTGTTCTTCTTTGGGAGTGAGTATTCCTTCTAAACTGTCTAAAAAACTTTCCAGAGTTTCTTTTAATGCTTCTACTTCCTTGATGCTCAATTGCTTCGCTTTTGATTTTGCATATAACTCCATATTTCATTCCCCCAATACACAAAATCTATCTTATGTTCTTACTAAATACAACAGCACTTTCTGCCTCAGAATCATCCACATATCCCTGATCTAATACCTTGCCAGCCGGATAATAGTATGCTCTTACCCGTCCACCATCTTTCTTCCATCTGCGTAAACCATTTTTTGTTATCTCGTATTCTCTTGTCAGATTATAAATTGTTGCGCCACCTTCACCATCTTCAAATATGCGTTCTCCATCCTCGGTTTCATAATCAACAGGAATATAAATATTATTATGCACACTAACTTCTTCTTCCCATGATAAATGAACAATTTCTACCTTTTTAATATCTAGTAAATCTTCATATCTTCCCAATGAAAGATACTGTGGTGGATTTAACAATGACTGATAAACAGTATCAAAATCTTCTTCAGACGGCAAAATATGAAGAATCATATTATTTTCACAAATCAGTTCGACATTAGCAATTCCTTTAAATACTCCATAGTCCTCTTTATCATGAACGCAAATTTGGTGTCTTCCTTCTTCGAACTTTACCCCTGCTGAAAAGGAATATCTTGTATATAATTCAGATATCGTTCCTTTATTTTTTCCCTGAATACTTAATTCCATCGGATGAAATGTCGTAAAACCACAGGCAGCATGAATCATGCCCAGTACCGTAGAGTATGGTGGCAGCGGAAAAGTTTCTTTAATAATAAAACTGCTCGGTTTCCTATAATTTACAAGATTCTGAAAACATTCTACTCTAATTGCCTTCATAATAAGCATCCACTTCCTCTTTCAAATGTTTGAATACGTTTCCTACGGACTCTGCTTTTAATTTTTCTTTTACGTCTTTTTCATTATCGAAAATTCCCGATGTGATTCCTGTGTAAGTATATTCCTTTAATTCTTCTGAATCCTCCACAATTTCTTTTAACGTGGCAACACCAATTTTATTTGCCTTTACACTCACAATATTTTCAAAGAATGGATTCTTTCTTTTATATCTTCCACCGATGATAAACAGTGGGCTTAAGTTCTCTCTTCTTCCTCTGATATCTCGGTATAAATACTGTACGGTATCTAAAAGCTCCTTTACTCTGCTTGCTTTTTCTTCCTGTGACACTTCAATTTCCACATCCACTCCAATTCTATCTAAATCTATCGATATAGTATAGCTGTAATAAGAACGATGGATTTCACTCTGCGCAATTCCATTTTCGAGGTTCTGACGCTGTGCCAGTCCCATGTTTGTGAGAAACTCCAAGTCACTCTGATATGGCTCTAAAGAAATCGCATTGCTTAATCGCACTACTGCGCTTCTTGTAGATGCACCACCCTTTTTATCATCTGCTTTGGAAGTCGTTTTCATATATCCAAATAAATCGATTTCTGGATAATCTTCAATTGTTGCAGATGGGGCAAACTGTACTACACCACTCTTGCCGTCAACCGGTGTATTATCCCATTTAAGCTGCTTTACGATATTGTATCGCATAGCCTGTCTTGAAATATAAGAATACTGCTGGAAATCTCCTCTTGTCATTTTCTTTAATGTTGTGATATTTCCGATTCCCTCACCATAGTTTGCACTCTCTGCTAAAAATACCATTGTAAATGTTAAACCATCTCTTGTCATTTAATTTTCCTCCCCACTTTCATCCTGTGACTGTTTCGTATCTTCTGATTTACTATCCTTACTATCTGTATAACTTCCCTTTAATCCCAGTATAAAAGAATAGCCATACTCTGAAAACTTCTCCTTATTTCCAAGCATATAAACGAAACCATCTGCCATAGGTAATTTTGTTGAACTATACAACCGTATTACAATATCCATAAATTTTCCTTCATTTCGCACAGACAAAGCATTCAGTAATTGATAGATTGTTCCCCTCATACATTCATCATTTTCCGCTTTTTTTGCTAATAAAATCTCTTTACGCAATTTATAGCCTGCATCCCTCATTTTAATACGACTCATAAATATCCCCTCCTTAGCCTTTGACAGTTTTTCTTCAATACCCTGCTGCGATTGTTCCAACTCTTCAGAAATGCTCCCCACATTTACTTCCATTCTTTTTTCAATACTTGTGCATAATTGAACTACAAAAACCCAATATGCCGTTGGTATTACTCCAGTATTCCCCAGAGACTCCTTTAAAATCTGATTAAGTAAACTATACTGTTTATGATACTGCAAAATATTCATAACAACGCTCTCATGAACATTTACAAATTCATTAGAAAGTTTTACATATGGGTGTTGCTCAAGATATTTCAATGCTTTCTGTACCTTTTCCTGTTTCAGAATCTGTAGGGCATCTCTGCCTATAATACTGAACATATAATTATCTTCTGCGCGTGTTCCTCTTAAAATAACCTGCACATTATTGAGTTCTTTTACTTTGTCAGAAAGAACTTTATTCAATATCCTTGCAAACCATACTGTATAGTTTTCTTCTTCTCCTTTTTCCTTAAGACCGTTCCCTCGTTTTTTACCGTTCACATCCACTAATACCGATATGTTTTCATTCAAATTCATAAATACGAACTTATTTGCATACATTTGAAATCCCAATGGACTTAATGCATAGACAAAGGCACATACAGGACATAAAAAGGCATCTACCTGACAATTCCAGAAAGCGGAACGCTTTCTTGTCAAATCATCTGCCATTTCTTTCATAAAGGCGATAGAAACCTTTTCTTTTCCAGTAATCCCATTCCCACAGTCAATACAGGTATCTTTTGCTTTTTTATGTTCACCTTCTAAATACTTATGAAACGGTTCCGAAAAATCCTTTTCAAAAACAGCCCGCATATCCTTTTTTGCATTTGCCCGAAGAAGGAAACATTTTCCATCCCAAAATCGGTTAATATAATTATAAATTATACTTTTCATAATAAAAGTTTCTCTACATAACGGCTGTGTTAAAAATTGCTGTAATTCTTCCAAACGCTTTCTTAAAATATCAGATTCAAATTTATCACTAAGTTTATTCTTCTTCAGTTCCAGATAAACTTCAGGGTTCTCTACCTTCTCTTTGATAATATTGAATCCGTTCTGATAGCTATTCGAAAGCAGCTTTTCCGTGATAAACTTTAAATCGTCCTTTTCTTCTCTTCCTGGATTCCATTTATCTTCCCTTATTTTAGTAAGGCAACGCTCAATTCTGTCAAGTACCCCCTGATATACTGTGTTTTTGCCAAAATACTTTACACAGGCATTAAAATATAAATCTGTCCAGTCTGCATGAAGTGCAAAGTCTCTATCCAGCCAAATCCCCTGCTCATCTGATGTAATACCATAATCTGAATCTTCTTCTGCTTCGGATATATCCAACAAGTATTTCATACCTACAATTCCGGCATTCTTCAGAAAATCACCGAGTGTAATAATTACTCTGTCCAACTTTTTCTCCCCCTTTCTGTAAGATGTGCGTTACAATTTGTGGGAGATTTTGCCTGAATGAGAGCGGTGTAGCGGGTTACATCAACTGAATGAAGGCAAAATATACCGCAAATTGGGGCGTGCAGATTGCGAGAATGATTTTTCAAACACGCTCTAGATATTTTCTTTTTTAATTAAAAATATCCTATTAATACACTATCTCCCACATCCCATGTCCTTCCGAACGTCTGCCTCCCATCCCTGTCCGATATAAAAAGGTCAGAAGTTCTGGACTTCCTGATAATTTATAAATTCCAATATTCGCATCTACCTTTCTTCCAAATATCGTTGCAACAATTTTCTTGCCTTTTATTGGAACAATCTCAAAGCCTTCTACTGAAACATCTACTCCTAATCTCTCAATTAGCGTCTGTACATTTTCTTTCACTACCTGAGAAAATTCTGGATGGTCGTAAACATAATAAGTATCTCTGTTCTCTTCTACATCATGTCTTCTTGCTATGAGAGAACTCTGCATTTTCACAATAATCTCCGGATCCTTTATCTCCTTTCTCCTCACATTTTTAATGCGTACAAGCTCCATCGAATTACCATTCATCGGATAACGCTGATGTAATATTTTCTTAAATCCATTAAAAAAATAAATAGTCTGCTCCATATCTGCGTTTGAAAAAAACATCGAGAACTTATTCTGCCTTAAATATATCTTCTCGTCCTTAAACTTTGCCCCTGGCAGATAATAAGAAAAAGTGTATGGTTTTACCACTGACCTTCTCTTATCATATAATTGCTCAAACATCTTTGGTGAAGCACTCTCTAACGACGCTTTTAAGAAACTTACCAGCAGCCGGTCTAATTCTAACGGTAACTCTGGTTTTTCCAAGACAAACTCTAAATTAAATTGAATCATCTTCCCCCTTCTTTCTCTTTAAGATTTTTATTTGTGCCATTGTCGACCTCCCTATATTTTTACACTATCATCAGTCAACATTTATACCAATCTTGTTTATGCAGAAGTTCTATTCGAGAATCTATCGTGTAACATCCTCCCCCACCTATAGGACGCCACTGAAAAAGTGGTCGTAAAATCATATAT
>ENA-OPCI01001779-OPCI01001779.1-human-gut-metagenome-genome-assembly--contig:-NODE-1779-length-11510-cov-2.918376_pt1 | contig 11510 bp, 8 predicted proteins | sample MGYA00241564_ERZ501479 | MGnify/ENA primary metagenome ERZ501479 (study PRJEB25962, sample SAMEA2042630) | human gut metagenome | biome: human gut; feature: human-associated habitat; material: faeces...
GAGCAAAGCTCTACAGTTGTCTGTGCAGGAACAAGCGACTCGACAACGGCAGCCAATTGGTGATTCTCGGCGACTGGATTCATTTCTGCTCGTATGCGGTGTTTGACGGCGAGAATCTTGCGCTCAAAACATTCAATAATGAGCAAATTACCAGAAAATGCACCGGCAACAAGCGGTTTTAAGAAATTTTCACACTCCAGAGCTATTTACCCCAACAGCCCAATTAACAAGATTTTACATACACTCTCCAGCTTCTGCTCAAAATTTCTATGTTGCAAAACATATAAAATTGCTTGCAGAGTCGGAAATAAAGGGTGACATTTGCTGTCACAAACCTAAAACAATCTTTTTTACCTTAAAAAATTATACCTATTGGAAACCTTATAAGGAAGGAACTTTGAGAGAAAGTTCCTTTTTTGTTTTTTAATCGTACCGTTTCTTGTCAAGTCCGAACAGCAGACGCAAATGGGTGAATGCACCGAATTCTTTAACACAGGTGGTGTGGCCGTTCCCATGGCTAAACAGTTCACTTTTAGCATTCGCTTAGGCATTTAATTTTTTTAAATAATGAATCACATGAAAAATAAATCATTCATAACCTTGCTATCCGTTTCATTGCTGGCATTCTCTTCTTGCAGTGATTTTTTGGATACACTGCCCGATAGCCGCACGGAAATCAACAGTACCGACAAAATATCTCCACTGTTGGTTTCGGCATACCCAACTACTCTTCCGCTGTTGATTGGCGAGTTGTCATCGGATAACGTGATGGATAACGGTGGACAATTTGATACGGACGAACTCATCGAAAAACTTTATTTGTGGGATTCTCCCAGCATTAGTAGTTACGATAGTCCCTATGCCCTTTGGGAAGGATGTTATGCTGCTATTGCTTCGGCTAATATGGCATTGGAAGGTATCGAAAACTTAGGTTCGCCTGCCAGCCTCAATCCGCAACGGGGCGAAGCTTTGGTGTGCCGCGCCTATTCCCATTTTCTATTAGCTAATGTATTCTGTATGCCTTATAATCCGAATACGGCAGAAAGTCATTTGGGAATACCCTACCGTACTCGGACCGGTGACAGCGTCTATCCGGAAAATACTGAACGAGGCAGCTTGAAGAATACGTATGAACAGATTGCTGCTGACTTGGAAGCTGGACTTCCGCTCATTAAAGATGCTGCTTATGAGGTTCCCAAGTATCACTTCAACCGTAAAGCAGCCAACGCTTTTGCTGCACGGTTTTATCTCTATTACCAAAAATGGGATAAGGTGATAGAATGTGCCAACATTGCCATCGGCAGCAATCCGGTCACAGCACTGCGTAATTGGGAGGCTGATTTCGGCGGAGTAAGTTTGGTGGACGACATCAGCAACCAATACGTGTCTGAAAAGAAACCGGCCAATCTGCTTTTAGCTGCTTTAGGGTCGCAAGTACCTATCATTACAGGTCCTTATAATACTTTGAAACGCTACGGACACGGAACCCCAATCTATACTAACGAGACTATTGACGCAGACGGTCCTTGGCATTGGAGGGGTGGACTGGTTATGAGTACTTTCATCCTCAGTGTAGTACAGAAAAATCCTTTCCCGAAACTGAAATTGTACTTTGAATACGTAGACAAGGCCAATGGCCTGTACTACCCGCACACGGTAGCAGTACCGTTTTCGGTAGATGAAACCCTACTATGCCGTGCAGAGGCTTATGTGTTGAGTGATAACCCTGACTATAGTAAGGCTTTGGAAGACATAAACTTTTGGATAGAAAGCCATAGTGCGCTGAGTAAGGACGAAGGACACGATCTGACAGAGCAAGAGGTTAATAATTTCTACAATAGCCTGCCTTATCAGCCCACCATTGTTACCAAAGACAAGGAACGCAGTGTGAAAAAGCGTCTTAACCCTGAAGGATTTACCGTAGAGCCCGGTACGGAAGAGAATCTTATCCAACTCATCTTGCAACTGCGCCGTTTGGAAACCATGCAGGAAGGACTTCGCTGGTTTGACCTGAAACGCTATGGCATAGAGTTTTCGCACAACCGTGCCGGCAACAGTCCGATTGTGTTGGGAAAAGAAGACCCGCGACGCGCCATCCAACTTCCACAAGATGTCATCACTGCCGGCATGGAACCAAATCCTAGATACTAAGTATATAATCTACTGAATACGATAACATATGAAAAAATATATAACCTATTTTCTGATGGCGGCAGCCCTTATCGGCGGTGCCACTGCTTGCAACGAAGATGACCTGACAAAGGAGAGCAGCTTCGACAACATGACTCCATACCGTACGGCATTCGATGAATGGTTGCTCGATAACTATGTCACCCCTTATAATATCGATTTTAAATATAAATTCGAATACAAGGAATCGGATACCGACTATAACTTGGCACCGGCCGAATTGTCCAAATCAGTAGCCATGGCCAAATTGGTAAAATACTTGTGGATTGATGCCTATGTAGAAGTTCAGGGAAACAACCGCGATTTTATATGTACATATGGTCCTAAGATGATTCATTTGATAGGTTCTCCGGCTTATGATAACGGAAAGATTACCTTGGGTACGGCAGAAGGCGGTTTGAAAGTAACTCTGTATAATATCAACGCTCTGAACCCGAACAGCGTGGATGTAGAGATGATGAACCGCTGGTATTTCAGTACCATGCACCATGAATTTTCACACATCTTGCATCAGACCATCGAATTTCCGCAAGACTTCTATGCTGTGTCCAGTGGAAAATATATTGGTAACGGATGGGTGAATGTCAGTGATGAAGCGGCTTTGGGCATGGGATTCATTACGGCCTACGGTGGTTCGGAAGTACATGAGGACTTTGCCGAGCTGGTAGCGAACTATGTGACCCATGATGCTGCCTGGTGGCAACAACAGTTGAAAATAGCCGATGAGGGAGCCACATTCATTAACCAAAAGATGGAAATTGTGAGAAACTACATGAATGAAGTCTGGAATATTGACTTGGACAAATTGCGCGATATTGTACAGCGCCGTTCCGAACAAGTGAAATATATTGATTTGACAGAATTAAACTAAAAGAACATATATATGAAAAAGATATATAATCTATGGATATTGGCTTTAATATTGATTGGAGCAGGAGCATGTACCTCTGAAGTGGACGATGTTTTCGACCAATCGGCCGCCAACCGCATCAACCAGTCCATCGCCGAGTATCAGGAAGTACTGCGTTCTGCCGGTAACGGATGGGTGCTGAATTACTATCCTGCCGCTACTAAGGCTTATGGGGGATACACTATGCTGATACGCTTTCATAAAGAGGGCACTGCCGATGTGTCATGCGATCTCTTCCAGCCCGATAAGGTGAGTACAGGTGCTTATGATATGGTGAATAGTGCCGGACCCATGCTGACGTTTAGTACGTACAATGAAATATTCCATTTTTTCTCAGAGCCTTCCAATGCATTGGGTATAGGCGAAGATGGTATGGGTATGGAGGGAGACAGTGACTTTCTTATCTTGTCCTGTACCTCTGACGAAGTGGTGTTGAAGGGTAAGAAGACCGGTAACAAAATGATAATGCATCCGCTGCCGGAGAATGTAGCTTGGGAAGATTACTTGCAAAGCGTTAAACAGATTACCAATGAGGCTTATCCAGCCGCTTATGAGGTGGTGATAGACGGAGTGATACAATACACAGTGACACAGCGTTATCGCAAATTTATCTTGGAAAATGCCGATGGCAGCCAGGTAAATCTGCCTTTTCACTATACACCGGAAGGTATCAGTTTCGATGAACCGTTGTCGCTAGCTACCTTGGATGTGAAAGAGTTGCGCTGGGAACAGGGTAGCATGAGCTTCACAGACGATAAAGTAACTATACGTGCCAGAGAATTGCCCAAAACTTACTCCCGCTATGAGAAATACATCGGTGAATACTTTTTTGTGTATTACCAAGGAAATACCATGCTACCTGTAACACTGGAAGAAGAATTGTTCAATGAAAGTTATCTTATGAAAGGATTGCCGTTTGATATGCGCATACGCTACAATGCAGTGGCCGGTAGTATCAGTCTGGAATACCAAATGTTGCCTGATGGCATTGTCTTAGTACCATGGACTTTGCAGGGAGGAGGATATTTGAGCCAGACACAGGGTGTTGGTATGGAAGGTTACATGGAGGAAAAAGCAGCGCCCAACCCTGGAGACAGCCATTTGGAAGATGTAACCCAAACCGTCATCTTGCAGGATAACGGTATGTGGGGCAAGTTTTTGTGCGACTCTTTTGTGGCAATAGACAATAACACAGGTAAGGATGTCCTGCAATTGGCTTATGTGACAGGATTCTTTCGTACATTTACACAGCAAGCGGCTTCCAAATAACAAACATTAAAAAAAGAAGTGAATATGAAAAAGAATATCATCTATCTACTCATCGCAGGATGCTCTTTGTTCTTAGGTGCCTGCAACGATGACGATACCCAATATCTGCCACCGGTAGAACTGCAAATAACGTCTTCTACGGTTGATTTCAAATCTGTTGGTGGTGATGGAACCATTGAGGTGGGCAACGCTGATCCTACTCTGACGGCTACTTCCAATGAAGAATGGTGTACCATCAAGGCGTGCAGTAATGGAGTGGTAAGCTTCTACATAGCTCCCAACGACGAAATGGAAACCCGTACAGCCACCATCTCACTGGTCATGGGCGAATCGTCTGCCAAGATAGGCATCACACAGATGGGTATCATTACAAACTATAAGACTGACGATTTTTTCTCTTTTGCCGAAAACAAGGCTTTCAAACAGTTTATCCGTTTTGAAAGTGAAATGCCGATAACGGTGAGCATCAGTGAAGAAGCCCAAACCTGGTTGAGTTACGAAGAAGCAGAGAATGGGTATTACATCTTGGCTGATGAGAACACAGAAAGTCTGGAAAGATTGGGTAAAGTGACGCTGGAATCCGGTAGTTTGGCTAAAGAGTATAGCTTTATGCAGTATTCCAGGAATTCTTACAACCGTTCTTGGATAGCTGATTTTAAGAATAGGGACGGATTTGCCACACAGGATGAAGTAAGTGTTATAGCCGAGAGTAATGAGGTAACTGTTTCATTCAAGAATGCAGAACTTACTTTCAAAGGAGTCCTTAAAGACGGTGTGCTCAACGTGCCTTGCGGACAATTTCTGAAGACAGCTAATGGCTTTAAACTCTACTTGGGCGTAATCTTTGAAAACGATCAATGGGGATTGAATCCGGATATAAGCTTTACGTTAGCCCCCAGCGCACTGGAAAACGGGGATTGGGTCTTGACTCCGCAAATGGACCAGAAAATCGGACTAAAAATCAAGAGTATAGCCATAGCTGCTATGGATGAGAATGACGAATTGGCGGGAGCCATGGATCTGCTGCAAGAATTGATGCTGAAACCCAACGGGGAAGCGCAAGAGATAGTCAAGACGTATAACGTTGCATTTACCTCGGCCGAGGGTTCCGATTATGGGCGTAATGATAATATCACGTTCAGTGACGGGAACTACACACTTGCACTTGACATTTATGGTGAAGATTATAAATATACCAAAAGCGGTACTTATGTGGTAGGGGCGGAAGATGGATACTACATTGATACGAATATCAATTACACATACTTTATGAAAGGAGAAGAAAAGATAGGTATCCAATCTGGTGCAATGAAATTGAATGCTAATACGGAAACCCAAAAGTATGAAATCAGTATGGAATTTATACTGGAGGATGGCAGCAAAGTAAATGCTACGTATGAGGGGGAAATATCAGGAAAAGGATTTGCCATTTTCGATGAGTTGCAAATTCAGGTTAATAGTATAGAAGAGCTGATACGCACACTTCCTACTAACGGCGCAGTAGATGGACAATGCTATCTCAAGGTTGCATTCAATAATTGGGATATAGAAATGCGCCTTGATTTGCGTGCAGCTGCGGGGGAGAAGGTTCTTCCCGCCGGAACTTATAACGTCGGTAACGATGGTGCTGTCGGAACGTTGGACAGCAAATTCAGTAATATCTCAGTCTATTCGTATGGTTTCACTTCCCGTAAATTTAAATCAGGTAAGGTGGAAGTCACCAAATCCGGTGAAGTATATACCTTTAAGATAGACCTTACTGATACGGAAGGACAGCGTTATGTATGTACTTTCACTTCTAAGGTTACCGATATGGATAATCCCCAATAAATCACATTAAAAAGACGTTTGTTATGAATAAACTAACATATTATATTTTATCAGCCATTCTATCGGTATTGTTTTTCTCATCATGTTCCGATGATGAAAAGGCAGTTCCGGCGGCTGCTACCCTGAACGCCATCAAAGTTACCAGTCATTCATTGGAGTTTTCACTCACCCCCCAACATGCAGACCAATGTGCTTGGATGTGCTATAAAAAAGGCGAGACGGCTCCTACAGCGGAGGATATTCTTAACGAAGGCATACCGGCTGATAACTCCGCGACAAGTATCCAACGGGCTATTGCCTTAGAGGCGGAAACTTGTTACATCATTCAGGCAGCTGTTGTGAGTCAAGGACGCTATTTACTTTCCGAGGCTCTTGAAATGAAGACACAACCGGTTTATGAAAATGATGTACCTGTAGTAAAACTGAAATTATTGGAAAAGGCAAGTTACCGTACCGACAATGAGCCTGGAAACGGTAACTATGTTATTCGCCTGGCCTCTGGGGAAATAGGAAAAGATGACTTACCGACCAATATTGGAGACTATCTGGTTCGCCTGGATCTTTATAATGTAGCCGACAGCGACCCGTGGAACGCTACTCTGCCGGCGGGAGAATATCATGCCGGAGAAGAGACGGCACAAATAGGTTGTTGGGATGTGGAAACAACCAATGTATTTACCCGCATTTCATCCGACCCTGCCAATGGAGTGGTTTACAGCTATGTCACAGGAGGAACCGTACTTGTTCAGCGTAAAGGCGACACCTATACCATTGATATGGATATCGTCATGGAAGACGGAGAGCCTTTCCGAGGACACTTCAAAGGTGATATTATCTTTGAAAAATATGAGCCGGAAACACCACAGGGCACTTACCAGCCTTTTACGGAAGATCAAGAGGTGTCTTTCACTTTAGCCCAAGGAAGATATTACGGCAACTGGTTCTGTCCGCATGCCGATGATATGCTGTTGCAATTCTATCATGGAAACTTCAATGAAAACGAGGTACTGACCAATGGCTATTATTTGCAATTGTCAAGCTGTTATATGCATAAATTGTTAGATTACAATATGGAAAATCCTCCACTGGAAGAAGGTACTTACCAAGTGTCTATCTTTGGAGGAAGTACACAGGGATATATGCAAATCCCCATGACTATCAACAAAGGCCAAATTTCCGACATAAACGGGCAATATTATCCTACGGGCTCTTATTTGGAGAAAGTCGATTCCAGAACAGGCAAGAGATATATTGCCTTCCTGAACAGTGGAACCATGACCGTGACACGAAGCGGTGAAAATTATGATATTGCATTCAATTTCCAAAGTGCAGACGGTCTGAACATAACATGCAATTTCAGCGGGGCATTGCCTATGGGTAATTTTAACGACAATGACAATACGAAGCCTGCCAGCCCGATGAGCACCTTGAAGGACAATGTCACATTGGCTCTGCCCGAAGAACTGACAGAGATAGAAGCTTATTATTTGGGGGAATACCTCTATCCCGGATTGAGCTCTTGGCAAATAAATTTCTATAAAGATAAAGACGAAGAAGGGAAAGAGATAAAGTCAGAGATGATTACCATCGAATTTTTTACTGATGCGAATAAAGGAGCCACACTGCAGGAAGGGGTCTACACCATAGAACATAAGTTTGAACCTATGTATGCGCTTCCCGGATACATGATGTTCAACAAAGCAGATATCTTGTATACCTGGTATGGAGATAAGCGCAGTGATGATGAGACAGGGGCTACAGATATATTGGCTCCTATCAAGAGTGGTACCATGACTGTAAGTAAAGAAAACGACGGTTATAAATTCGTATTCGACTTCCGGGATGATGCGGGATACGAAATAACAGGAGAATGGAAAGGTACGGTGAATGTGGTGGATTATTCTAATCCTTAAACTTCCCGCAACAGACAATTTAACGATAATTTATTAAAATATAAAGATTATGAACATGAAACGAACCTTATACCAATGGGGCGCAGGTATTTTCTTCTGCTTGTCTGCTCTCACTGCCTGTTCGGATGATGACACTCCGATGGAAGAAACCATATTGCCTCCAACACCTACCGTGACACTCACGGCCGGCGAGACCGGTTACACCACTGTAAACATTACGTTGGAATCGACCAATGCCTTGCGCTGTGCTTATTTAGTAATGGAAGAAAACGAAATCATGCCCGATGCACAGGAAGTGCTGGACAAAGGTATTGTGACCACTGCCAACAAGCCGATGGATATCTTGATAGAAGAACTGGATGCCAACACGCAATATGTGGTATTGGCTGCTGCCAAAGGAGAGGAAGAAAACGTGCTTGCTAGTGTAAAGATAGCGACAAAGGCTTTCTCTGTGCCCGATAAGAAGCATACGCTCATTTTCTATTACATGGGTGACAATACCGGATTGGAAACGGAAATGGAGGCCAACCTGCGCATTATTCAGGGAGCTGCAGGGCACTTGATACGTCTGTCCGACAAAAATCAGGTAGCCGTATTCTACGATAATGGCAAACGGTCTACATTGACCAAACTGGTCATCAATGAGGAGAATAACCGGACATCGCATCAGATTATCGAAGAATATACTCAGTCTGATCTTTCTACAGACCCCGTATTCATGAAGAATGTTTTGCAAAAGGTGATGGAGGAAATGCCTGCTGACAGCTATGGATTAGTACTCTCCAGCCATGGTAGCGGATGGGTACCCAATTCTATTTTCGACAAGCATGTCATGGCACCCAGCACCCGGTTTATCGGACAGGACGGTACTCAATACATGGAAATTCCTGCTTTGGCACAGGCGCTTGAAGGACTGAAATTCGAGTACTTGTTATTCGATGCCTGCTTCATGTCGTCTATAGAAGCGCTTTATGATCTGCGAAATGTAACCGATTATTTAATAGCTTCACCGACAGAGGTGCTGGCCGATGGATTCCCATATAAGGAAATCGTATCGCAGCTCTTCCAAAAAGATTTGAAAGGCGCTTGCGAATCATTTATGAATAAATACAGACAAACGTCGGGTACTGTCGCACTGGTACAAAGCAATAAATTGGAAGCTTTGGCCGCTGCTGTGAAAAACGTGGTAACTGCAGTAGGAAACAAGCAAGTGGATTTGACTGCCATTCAAGGTTATGAAGGGCTTAATCCACACCTGTTTTATGACTTGGAGCAGTATATTGAAGCACTGACCAATGACACTGATGCCTTTAAAGCGGCATTGAAAGAAGCTGTGATTTTTACAGACCACACTCCACAATTCTACAGTGCTTATAGTCAGCAACCCATCGGGCTGCCTCGCAGTTGCGGACTCAGTTGCTTTATTGACAGCAACTTGTTTCCTGATACTCAAAAAGCTTGGCTGGACACTGAATGGGCGAAAGCGATAGGTGCACGATAATCTTGCTGTCAAGGAATTATCCGAATAAATGAAAGTGTGAATAAACTCTTTTTTAGGAATATTTTTTATATCATCTGTAAATTTGTGAAAACAAGCATTTGATAATTTAATTCTCTCTAACAAGTATAAAGGCCGCTACCGACAGCTATTGGGTAGCGGTCTTTTTTATGTCGTTTTCCACACCGTTTAATTCTTGTTGCTGCTTCCTGCACAAAGTTTGAAAAACGAAAAATATCTGTCACACTGTTATGCTCCACAAGGAAAGAGTGACCCGATAGCTTTTCCTATTGTGTAAAATGGAGGCTATGAATTGATTCTCAGTGTATTTGGGCGCTTTCCGGTAAATAGAGAAAGTTTCATGCGGATAAACTATTAGTTTATCCTAAGTAAACTGTTGGTTTCACCGCATTAAACTATCAGTTTACTTAGGGTAAACTTAGGGTATTCTTAAGGGAAACAGAAAGTTCCAACCAATGAAAATCTGGCTGCTTATCTTTTTATCATAGTTGGCATGTAATGGAAAAAACATATCGTCGCTCTTATGTCGTAAAAAACACCGCTTCTTTAGGAAATATGAAGAATAACCATTACTTTTGTTGCAAATAGTTAGTCTTGAAATTAATAAAAGCGAATAATTAATACGAGCGAGATATGAAAGAACTAGATTGGGCTAATCTGCCGTTCGGCTATATGAAGACAGATTACAATGTGAGAATTTACTATCGTAACGAACAGTGGGGCGCATTGGAAGTATGCAGCGAGGAAACCATTCCTATGCACATGGCAGCCACTTGTCTGCACTATGGTCAGGAAGCGTTCGAAGGTTTGAAGGCTTTCCGTGGCAAAGACGGCAAGGTACGTATTTTCCGTTTGGAAGAGAATGCGGCGCGTTTACAGTCTACCTGCCGTGGCATCCTGATGCCTGAGTTGCCGACGGAACGCTTTAAAGAGGCTATTCTTAAGGTTGTGAAGCTGAATGAGCGTTTCATTCCGCCTTACGAATCGGGAGCTTCCCTGTATATCCGTCCGTTGCTGGTGGGTACGGGAGCACAGGTAGGCGTACATCCGGCAAAGGAATACCTGTTTGTCGTGTTTGTAACGCCGGTAGGTCCTTACTTCAAGGGAGGGTTCTCCACCAATCCGTACGTTATTATCCGCGAATATGACCGTGCCGCACCTTTGGGCACAGGTGTCTACAAGGTGGGCGGCAATTATGCGGCCAGCTTGCGCGCCAATAAGAAAGCGCACGATTTGGGCTATGCCTGCGAGTTCTATCTGGATGCCAAGGAAAAGAAATACATCGACGAGTGCGGTGCTGCCAACTTCTTCGGTATCAAGGACAATACGTATATCACTCCGAAATCCACTTCTATTCTTCCGTCCATCACCAACAAGAGCCTGATGCAACTGGCCGAGGATATGGGCATGAAAGTAGAACGCCGTCCGGTTCCGGAAGAAGAGCTGCTTACTTTCGAGGAAGCGGGCGCTTGTGGCACGGCTGCCGTTATCAGTCCGATAGAGCGCATCGACGATGTGGAGAACGGTAAGTCGTACGTGATTGCCAAAGACGGAAAACCGGGACCGGTCTGCACGAAGCTGTACAACAAATTGCGTGCTATCCAATACGGTGACGAACCTGATACGCACGGTTGGGTAACTGTCGTGGAATAACGTATGAGCATAAAGATTACAACCCTTGTGGAAAATTCGGTTTACGGCAAGGGACTACAGGGAGAGCACGGGCTTTCCCTGCTTGTTGATACGGGTGAGCATCGCCTGCTGTTCGATACCGGAGCTTCCGACCTTTTCATACGCAATGCCCGGATACTTGGGATTGACTTGAAGGAGGTGGATTTCCTGGTACTGTCGCACGGACATCGCGACCACACTGGCGGAC
>ENA-OPCI01001787-OPCI01001787.1-human-gut-metagenome-genome-assembly--contig:-NODE-1787-length-11461-cov-8.315974_pt1 | contig 11461 bp, 10 predicted proteins | sample MGYA00241564_ERZ501479 | MGnify/ENA primary metagenome ERZ501479 (study PRJEB25962, sample SAMEA2042630) | human gut metagenome | biome: human gut; feature: human-associated habitat; material: faeces...
CATAAATTCGCGCGGTATGTCTCGGGTTTTCTGTGATCTTCGCTCACAAAAAACACCTCGCGGGATATTATCAGCGAACAGTAGCCAGTAGTTTCTCTACACTTGTAAGTTTAACACAGAGTACGAACACTTCTGCTGCTTTTCCAAGATCCTCAGGAGTCGGGAAGCTTGGTGCAATACGGATATTGGAGTCTTTCGGATCTTTTCCATATGGATAAGTTGCGCCTGCTCCTGTAAGTACAACACCTGCTTCTTTTGCCTTGGCAACAATAGCTTTTGCACATCCTTCCATTGAATCAAAGGAAATGAAGTATCCACCATGTGGTTTTGTCCACTCGCCGATTCCAAGACCGCCAAGTTCTCTGTCCAGTGTGTTAAGGACCATTTCAAATTTCGGACGGAGAATTGCCGCATGTTTTCTCATGTGTTCATGAAGACCGTCGATATTTTTGAAGAATTTCACATGACGTAACTGGTTTAATTTGTCATGCCCGATTGTCTGAATCTGCATGTAGCTGCGGAAATCTTCCAGGTTTGCTTTGGAAGCTGCAACTGCTGCAATACCGGAACCCGGGAAGCTGACTTTTGATGTTGATGTAAATTTATATACAAGATCAGGATTTCCTGCTTTTGCACATGCTTCAAGGATTTCTACAAGGAAGTCCTGATTGTCATCATAGAGATGATGAATGCTGTATGCGTTATCCCAGTAGATACGGAAATCAGGTGCTGCCGGTTTCAGATGCGCAAAGCGCTCTACTGTTTCTGCTGAATAAGTATATCCCTGTGGGTTGGAGTATTTCGGCACACACCAGATTCCTTTGATGGATGCGTCTTCACTGACAAGCTTCTCTACCATATCCATGTCCGGTCCCTGTGGTGTCATTGGCACGTTGATCATTTCGATTCCGAAAAATTCTGTGATCTTGAAATGGCGGTCATATCCCGGTACAGGACAGAGGAATTTTACCTTATCAAGTTTGCACCATGGGGTATTTCCCATTACACCCTGTGTCATAGAACGTGCAATGCTGTCAAACATAACGTTTAAGCTTGAGTTTCCGTAGATGATGATGTGGTCCGGATCTACTTCGGACATTTCTCCAAGGAGGCGTTTAGCTTCCGGGATTCCGTCGATAACACCGTAGTTACGGCAGTCTACTCCTGTTTCGCACTTGAGGTCTGAATCGCTACTTAATACGTTCATTAATCCCATTGAGAGGTCGAGCTGGTCTGCTGACGGTTTTCCACGTGACATATCGAGAGCTAAGCCCTTTGCTTTGATATCTGCGTATTCTTTATCCAGCTGTGCTTTGAGTGTAAGCAGTTCTTCTTTGCTCATGTCGCTGTATTTTTTCATAATATTCCTCCTTGTTCTGCCATGGAAGGATGTCCCTTTTTCCGTATAGGGCAATCATTTGTTTTTCCTACGGCAACAGTTTTTTTGCTTTTTACATTTTAGTATGGTAAAGTAGGGTTGTCAAGTGTTTTTATGGAATTGTTAATATTTTACCAAAACAATCGTTACTGTTCCCTCTGTTCTCAGTAACGTAACCCAAATTCATTCCGGATTGCCGTAACATCTTTCTCTGATACTTATAGCAAGCCTCGTAAATAATCAGCCAAAAAGCAAGTCGAAATCCCTCGAAAGTTTCGGCTTGCTTTTTTGAGTGTGACGGCGTATATTTAAATCAGTTAACAGATCTTTTAACTGTCTTAATTGTTCTTGTCAGGTCATCCTGATATCTTTTTATTACTTCTTATACAACATCCATTTTTATCCAAGTCAGTGAATGAGACAAGTCAGGCGAATAAAATCATCTGCTTCGCTGCTCAGTTCATAACCGAATGACTGTGAAAGGAGGTCATCCATGTCTATGTTTATCCACGCAATTATCGTAATCCTGCTTGCTGTGCTGGCTATGGGGATCGGGCTGCTAATTCTTGTGTGCTGGGCTTTGGCAGCATGTGCAAGCAGACGGGATTCTTATCTGGAAAAGGATTATCGGGTGAAATAAAGGAAGTCTGCGCATGGACGCTGAGTATTGCCGATAAGTTTATTCATTACTTTTCCATTAAAGTACAGGGTTGCAGAACCGCCTCCATCCAGGTTGTAAGCATAAGTACAGCCATAGGATTTGAAAATATTCACCATATCCCAGTGATTAAGACCATTATAGCTGCCGGTATCTGTTACAAGGAGTACATAATCGTTGGGCTTTACCATTCCTACCGCTGTACGTGGATAATATTTTTCTGTTTCAGCCCATGGAAGCTGGGCTTCGCCATCTTTAATAAGAACCGGACCAAAATTATATGTATCTTTTACACCGGCTGCAAGAAGATTTTTTCCCATAAGTCCCTGTGCCGGAGTATAGATGGTTCCGTCTTTCTTTACTGCCATGACGGAATAACTGGTCATGTAATCACCATAGATAATCCCGTTTTTGATGCACATGCCAAGGGGGGATGGTTTTCCTGTACCATAGTCGAAAGCACTGCCGTTTACTCCGATAATGCCTCCATTTGAGGATACTGCATCAGAAGTTGTCTGTCGGGATCCGCCATAAGTTCCGTTGGAGAGGGCGGATTTCAGCTGTTTGGCATTGGATGTCTTTATATGCGCTACCCAGTAGGAAATTCCATGGACTAATTTGCGTTTAAGTTTAATATTAAGAGTGCTGCTTTTGTATTCGTAAGTATTGCCGCTTTGAGTAACTGTTGGTTTAGTATTTGTCGGTTTAGTATCTGAAGATTTTACACGCTGCCCTTTGCTGTTTACATAATATTTACCTATCCAAGTATTTTTTGCCATCACTCCTGTTTTCTTGCTGAAATAGTAATAATATTTTCCTATCTTCTGCCAGCCCTTTGCCATGGTGGAATTGCTGAGGAAATAGTATTTTTTTCCATCCTGAGTAAGCCACTGCCTGGCAATTGCCACGCCGGATTCATTGAAATAATAGGTATATTTATCACCTGTTGCCCAGCGATTGCGGAACATGGCACCATTTTTACGATTGTAATAGTATTTATTACCGGAACGCTTCATCCACCCGGTGAAACGTTTGCCGTTGGCAATACTGTAGTAATAATAACCTTTATACTTAAAAGAACCGCAGATCAGACGCCCCTTTGAATTATAAAAATAGTAATCTCCGTTTATTTTCTGCCATCCCGTTTTCTTCGATGTGATGCTGACGGAGGTTCTGTCCTGTTTCACATATGTAGCTGCATTTACGGTAACTGCACGCATACTGATGCCTGCTGTCAGAAATAATGCCAGTATCAGAAATACCGCCACTTTTCTGAATGGTAATTTTCTTTTCATGTCTTTCATCTGCCTTTCCATGATGTCTGATATGCCCATATAAGGGAATTGCTATAAATATATTACCGATATGTCCCCTGCGATTTCTTTACCCGACAATTCGACAGACCGAGCGTTGTCAGATAATATTCCATGTCTCTCTCTGACATCAGACACTTTGGCCCTATAACGAGTTCCTTTATCAGCTGGTCAAGGCAATCTGAAAAATCAAAATCCACATAAGATATCAGCTGACTTTCTTTTACATAGTAGGAATAGTTATATAAACGTGCACCGAGAGAAAGTTCAACTTCTCTTCCCATCAGAAACTGTTTCGGCGAAAACTCGCACAATCGGATTTCGCTTTCCTCTCTGAAAAACGGATTTTTCATGTAAACAGATTCCTGAAATAATTTCAAAAACTTTTTCTCAAAACAGTTCATGACTTTATCCAGTACTTCTATCTCATAATCCTGCTTCTCCTCAATGCTTTCCCGACATTGTTCTTCTTTCTGTAATATCTTCTCGATTTCATCAACCAATTCATGCACTATCTGATGTACAACTTCTCTCTGCTCTGTTTCAGAATAACTGATCTTATGTAATGACACAATTGACGGCTTTGAAATCTCCGGAGAAACCGTTACAACTTCTTCTAATACATCCAGGTCAAATCCGATGGCAGCTCCGCGCCCGTCATCCGCATATCCCCGCCACTGACTAAGCAGATCATTCTGATACGAAAAACAGGTTACATAATATCTGAAGTCTGCATGATTTTCATTGAAAAATTCATCTGTAAACAGCTTCACATAGCCCATCAATCTCTCTGATGAAATCTTTGATCTGAATAAATCTGAAGCATTTTCATAAGCTCTTTTAAACTCTGCGTCATAATACCTGCAGATCCAGCTGATCTCCATGGAATCATTGGATTTCAGGATATTTGTCAGACGGAGGGAACGATTTTTCAAAATAGAATTCAATGATTCTAAACTGCAATAGTGATATACGATCATATTTTTTCTTCTCCTGTAAATAATTGTTCTTTTGTAACCATTCAACATTCTGCCATCCCCAAAAAATTCTATAGCAAAGTTCATCAGCAAAAGAACTTACGGAAAGTTTATATCAGTAAGTAACAGAATTATTATATCAGATACATCTTATGAATCTGTAAACTTATAGCAACCCTCGTAAATAATGCATATTGATTAAGAGGCTTGCTATAGAAAAACATTGCTTATACTTATAATATAATAACTGTTTTTTATAAAGAAATCCCCATCCACTGTTTATTATTTTGCAGCAGATAGGGATATGTTGAGGTTAATAGTTATATGCCCCCTCGTAAGCATTGCACCTGTTTAATTTCCGTGACTGATTCTGACAGGAACTGCATCTGTCGCAGAACTCCTGCTCATAACAGGTGGAACAGGCGCATGTCCTGCAGGCTTTGCGGTCATAGCCTGAGGTATTGCCGTGAGGAAGTGTGCTTTCTGTTGCATTACCCATATATATCACCCTCCTTGTGTGCCGGTTACTGTTCATCCAATCTTAAGTAAAGTCCCGTGAACGAACAGAATTCCCTGTACCTTGTATTATACGCTCACAGAAAGGGAATACAAGTAATTAATAATCTGTTTTCTGGTAAAATCTTCCATTTATGTAATCGGTTTTGATAATATTTACAAAAGCCTTCGGATCGATCTCATGTACCTTCTTTACCAGATATTTTGCTTCTTCTGTAGAGACTACAGAATAGATCATACTGGTCTTCTCGTCTGTGTAACATCCGGTACCTTCAAAACGTGTCGCCGTATGATTGGTAAGTTTGAAAATCTCCTCATAAATCTGATACGGCTCCTTCGTGATAATAAACAGCGTATGCTTCTTATATCTCTGATGCAGCATCTGAATCACCTGAGTAGAGGTAAACTGAAAGATAATAGAGTAAAGTGCCCTGTCCCATCCAAAGAGCAAACCTGCCACTGTCAGGATCACTGCATTTCCACACAGGATATAATTCCAGATATCCCTGCCATTTTTCTCGGAAAAATAAATCGCAATAAAGTCCGTTCCACCTGTACTGGTATTACCGATCAGACAGAGACTGATACAGAAGCCATTGATCAAACCGCCAAAGATACTGATCAGCAATGTATCATAAGTGATCGGCTGACTGGGAATAATATCTGTAAGCAGACCGGAAAGCACGATCACACAGACAGAACTTATCGTAAATTTCTTTCCGATAAATTTCAGACCAATAAATACAGGAATAGAGTTCAGCAGTACATTAATCAGCGTATACGGAACTGCAATCCCCATAAATGTCTGAAAAATGTTCTGGAGCAGCAGAGTAAGTCCTGTAAATCCTCCCGGAAAAAGACCGCCTGCACGAACAAATGTCTTAATATTCAACGCCATGATCGTTGCAGCCAGAACCGCACAGCCGTAACGCTTGGCTTCATGTTTTAAATTAAGTTCCTTCATAATCACGTTTCCTCCCATCTCGCCAAACAGTTCAAATTGAACTCATGTGAAATTGCTTTTCACAATCTCTGCAGGAGACTTAACTGATTCGGCTAAAAAGCAGTTTTCCGTCAATGACAAACAAAAGGAAACCTTTCTACGCCTCCCATCTTCCAGAAGCACCACATGGAAGAACCAGTCCGTTAGAGCTTACCGGAAGCCCGATCTCCTGAGAGTCCACATGCCCGCCGAACTTTTTCAATTCAGTAGACAACATATAAGTAAGAACTGCAGGTGCCAGACCTGTTGTATAGGAATTGATCAGGAAAAACAGAGGCTCATCACTGAGAATCTTTGTACACAGCTTAATCAGGTCATGGATACAATCCTCAATCTTCCAGATCTCCCCCTTCGGTCCACGTCCATAAGAAGGCGGATCCATAATGATCGCATCATAATGATTCCCTCTGCGGATCTCACGCTCAACAAACTTCACACAGTCATCCACCAGCCAGCGGATCGGAGCATCTCCCAGACCGGAAGCAACCGCATTCTCCTTTGCCCAGGTAACCATACCCTTAGAAGCATCCACATGAGTAACAGAAGCTCCCGCAGCCGCTGCCGCCAGAGTCGCACCACCTGTATATGCAAAAAGATTCAACACCTTCACCGGACGTCCCGCATTGCGGATCTTATTGCCAAACCAGTCCCAATTCACCGCCTGCTCCGGAAAAAGCCCGGTATGCTTAAAACTAAAAGGTTTCAAATTAAAGGTAAGTCCCTTATAATGAATATCCCACTGCTCGGGCAGATCAAAAAACTCCCATTCACCGCCGCCCTTCTTACTTCTGTGATAATGCCCGTTCATATGCTTCCAGCCCTTATTCACCTTCGGCGTATCCCATATAACCTGCGGATCCGGCCGCACCAGAAGATAATCCCCCCAACGCTCCAGCTTCTCCCCACAGGAAGTATCGATAACCTCATAATCTTTCCATCCATCTGCGATCCACATCGTATCATAATCCTCCTAAAATAAACGCATAATAAGTTACGATTGTACTACATATCCAACCATTAGTAAAGCCACATTTCTCACATAATTTCAATAATATCAAGATCAAAATCCCCTTTAACCTTAACATCATTCATTGCTTAAAGTATAAAATAAAACTCCCCCCATGGCAAGCAAACCATCATAATTCACAGTTATAAACAAATAAAGCATTACTGTTCACTCCGTTCTCAATAACACGCTTCGCAGGATATTACTAGCGAACAATAATAATAAAGTATCGATACTCACGTTCAAGTTAATAACATCATCCTCTTCGCAACCTGCCCATACCCCAATATCTTCTCCACAGTTTATCAGAAATTTACTTGCTTCGCTCTAAATCGTTGCCAGTACCCAGCGCGAAACAGCATCTCTCTGTGGGTGAATCTGGAGGGGGCTTAGTAACTCTTAGGCGGAGAAAATCCGCGTTATGAAGAAAAACAGCAACCTGTCTGAGCGAAGTCGGAGGCGGAGCGAGTTTTGCGTTTTTCTTCATGCTTTTAGCGGATTTCCTCCACCTTAGAGTTACTTAGCCCCCGGAACTGAACCCACAGAGAGATGCTGTTTCGCGCGTCCCTCTACAAAAAAACAAGCCAAGACTCCCAAAAGTCTCAGCTTGTTTCATAATACAACCACTTATTTCGCTTTCTTCTTCATAGAAGCCACAACAGACTGAATAACAATAAAGAAACAAAGCAACGCAGAAAGAATAATTCTTGTCCACCAGCTTGACAAAGTACCCTGAGTAGTAATCAAACTGGAAATCGTACCCTTAATCAATACACCAAACAAAGTACCAATCGGAGTACCAACACCACCTGAAAGAAGCGTACCACCAATAACCGCTGATGAAATTGCATCCATCTCAAGACCCTTTGCCTGCTCAACGAAACCTGCACAACTGTTCAAACAGAACAGGAAGCCACCAAGGCCTGCAAGAAAACCATCCAGAACATAAGCATTAAAAATAGTTTTCTTAACATTCAGACCCATCATTAATGCACTCTGACGGCTACCGCCGATCGCATAAAGCTTACGTCCAAACTTACGATATTTCAGAAGAACCGCGATCAGAATTACAACAATCAGAGCAATCAAAACTGTCGGCGGAATATAAGCCGGAATAAATTTACCCTTCTTACTGGTTGAACCAAAAGGCATATAGAAACGATAATTTGCCCATTTCAGGAATAACTCATTCTTGATAGAAATCATATCAGTACTGATGATAGCTGTCAGACCACGTCCGAAGAACATACCTGCCAGAGTAACGATGAATGGCTGGATATCCAGATAAGCTACCAGGAATCCCTGAACAACACCAAAAGCAACACCAATAAGCAGTGCAACTAAAACTGCTGCATATGCGTTCACACCTTTGTTCTCCATAAGGTCTGCAAGAACCATACATACAAGTGCAGTAACAGAACCTACGGAAATATCAATACCACCGGTGATCATAACGATTGTAAGACCACACGCAATAACCAGAAGACCCGCATTAGATACAAACAGGTTCAGAAACATCTGAGGTTTTGCAAAACCTTTATCAGCAAAAACAATCATACCTGCAACATACATTACTACAAATAATGCGATTGTGATCAGAAGCAGGAAGCCATTTCCCGTTATTTTCTTTTTCTGTACATTTGCTTTCATTACTTCTGACCTCCTTCTGCTGCCACACTTCTTTTAGCCTTTAAGTTGGCAATATATTTCTTAAATACATCACTCTGCAGTGTAACGATGATAACAACTACGATTGCCTTATAAACAGGAAGCTGGTCTGCTTTTACGTTCATCGCATAGAGTGTTGTGGTCAGAGCCTGAATAGTGTAGGCACCGATTACGGAACCGATCAGGCTGAATTTACCACCACCAAGGAAGTTTCCGCCAAGCGCAACTGCAAGGATGGCATCCATTTCCAGGTTAAGACCAATGTTGTTTGCATCTGCAGAGTAGATACGGCTGGATGCCACAATACCGGCAATACCAGCCAGTACACCACAGATAACATAGGTAAGGAATTTAATCATCGTAGAATTTAATCCCACAAGACGAGCTGCCTTTCCATTGATACCAACACTTTCAATGTAAAGCCCAAGAGCAGTCTTCTTCAAAATCAGGTACACAATAACAACTGTAATGATCGCAAAGAAAATAGGTGTAGGAATCGGGCATTTTCCAATATATCCACCAGCCATCTTAAAGGAATCCACACGAATATAAGTAATCTGTCCGTTTGTGATCAGCTGAGCAATACCACGACCGGCTGTGTAAAGGATCAGAGTTGCAACCATTGGCTGAATATTCAGCTTGGAAACCAGAAATCCATTAAATGCACCACATAATGCAGATGCAAGAAGCGCTGCGATAACTGCCAGGATCACAGGATTCTGGTAATCATTTACAGAAACCTGTCCGCCGGAAAGAATCTGACAGCAGACAGCCGCTGCAACTGCCATGATCGCACCAACACTGATATCCTGTCCACCGGAAGCTGCTGTTACCAGCGTCATACCGATTGCAAGGATAACCAGCTCTGAAGCACGGTTAATAACATCAACAATGTAACCATAGAGTACACCGTTTCGGATTGATACATTAAAGAAATCCGGTGTTCTGATCACATTCAGCAAAAGTACTGCGATCAGACACACAATAGGAAGAAACAGACGTGCACTTGTTATTTTCTTTAATTTACTCTTATTCATTATTTATCGTCACCTCCGGCAATAGCTTTCATAACTCCGCTCTGGGAAAGTTCATCCTCTTCCAGCTCCCCTACCTTCTGGCCATCACGAAGAACTGCCATACGGGAGCAGGTGCGGAGCATTTCCTCAACCTCTGAGGAGATAAATGTAACTGCCATTCCCTGATCCGCAAGATCAAGAACCAGTTTCTGAATCTCTGTCTTAGTACCGATATCAATACCTCTGGTCGGCTCATCCAGAATCAGATAATCCGGATTAGTCAGAAGCCATCTTCCAAGGATAACCTTCTGCTGGTTACCACCGGACAGACTCTTAATCGGGGTTTCACGACTTGCTGTCTTAATCTGCAGTAATTTAATATACTTATCAGCAGCATCCTCCATTTCTTTCTTGCTTAATGGATGGAACATACCGCGTTTAGCCTGGAGCGCTATAATAATATTTTCTCTTACAGAAAGATCTGCAATAATACCTTCTGCCTTTCTGTCTTCCGGAAGATATGCCATACCAAGTTTCATGGCATCCAGCGGAGTATTGATCTTTACTTCTTTTCCCTTTACTTTTAAAGTTCCTGTATCAGCTTTATCCGCCCCATAAATTGCACGAACCAATTCAGAACGTCCGGAACCCAGAAGTCCGGTAAGACCAATAACCTCACCTTTATTGATGGTAATATCAAACGGTTTGATCGTTCCCTTATGAGATAATCCTTTTGCCTCGATTACAGGTTCTGCATCTGTGATTCTCTTGTCTTTATGATCGCCTTTAATATCTGCAAGATCATCAAAATCCTTACCCATCATCTTGGCAACCAGCATTACTCTCGGAAGATCTTTCGTCTCATATTCCCCAACAAGTTCACCATTACGAAGAACTGTAATCCTGTCGCAGACTGCATATACCTGCTCAAGGAAATGCGTAACAAAGATAATACCTACACCTTCGTCACGAAGTCTTCTCATAAGTACAAACAGCTTTTCAACTTCATCATCATCCAGTGAAGATGTCGGTTCATCGAGAATCAGTACCTGGCACTTCATGTCCACTGCACGGGCAATGGCGATCATCTGCTGGATGGCGATGGAATGCTCGCGCGCGGACAGCGCTTCCTTGACACCCGGGTTGTCCTCAATCAAGTGCATGCCAAAAGCGTCAAGCGAACGAATCGGATCGTACTCGTCAGCCAACGTGTCCATGACGATAAGGTCCTGGTATTTGTTGTTTTCGGCATCCCACAACGCGTCGCGCGAGGTGCCGGACGGCACGAAGCCGAGCGACTGGTAGACCGAAATCGAGCGGCTGTTCTTTTCCGGCACGCTCACCCAGATGCGGTGCATGCCCAAGCCGGCCGGTTCGGGCGCGAAACCGTACGTCATGACTCGCGGCATCAGGTCGCGCGAGTAGCCGCGCCCGCGGTAGTCACGGCCCAGCACCACCTGGATGCGGGCGGAGCGCGACCAGCCATCGATGTCGATCAGGAAAATCATGCCGATGACGTTGTCTGTCGACTGCGCGTCGATTTCGCCGTCCTCGTCATGGTCGGCGTCGGTCAGTACCGCCCATGCGATGGTGCGGCGGGATTCCGGATCACCCACACCGGATTCGGCGGGTGCCTGACCGGCTTCCCAAGCCTGGGAGCGGCGGACCCACGTGTGTACGATGGCGCGTTCGGTGACCGCATCCTTACCTGTGATCTTGGATGCGCCATAGAAGGCATCAAGTTCATCCAAACGAGGCAGGTCCTCGACGGTGGCGGGGCGCAGGTGCACCATTTCGCCACGGATTGGCGGAATGACGATGCTCTGTGGCAGATCGCGCTTCAGTTGCGCTTCGGTAGCCATGCTCAGCGTCTCGTTGGTTGCGGTCATCGGTATACGTCCCCCGGTTCGGCTTGTTTCGGCTCAC
>ENA-OPCI01001789-OPCI01001789.1-human-gut-metagenome-genome-assembly--contig:-NODE-1789-length-11453-cov-3.919460_pt1 | contig 11453 bp, 9 predicted proteins | sample MGYA00241564_ERZ501479 | MGnify/ENA primary metagenome ERZ501479 (study PRJEB25962, sample SAMEA2042630) | human gut metagenome | biome: human gut; feature: human-associated habitat; material: faeces...
TGCCGCCCATCTTCAGCACCTGCGCCGGGTTGTAGCAGAGCAGCAGCGAGGTGTTAGGGAGGTTCAGGCAGGCATCGTCCCCCTCAAAGCAGGGCAGGATGCCGGGAGCCTCGTCCAGCGTGATGACGGTCAGCTCCATATCCGGGGCAATGGCTGCGAGGTAGACCTCGCCGCCCCGGTTTGCCGCCAGTGCAGCGCAGATACGCACGTCAATGGTGATCTCCTCGGAGCGGATGGTACGGGTAGCGTTGTTTTTCATAGGCTGTTCTCCTTTTGTTTGCAAAAGAAAAAGACCCCATCGGGTCTTTCGTTACGGTATAAGTCAGCGTTCATTCTGCCGCTGCTGTTTACGTTGCCACTGATCCAGCAGCTTGATGATAGTGTCCTCCATCTGTTTTGGGGTGTAGCTGCGAGGGAAATATTTCCGCAGGGTGTCGTTTTTGATGACCACCTTGTCCAGCTCGTCCTTTTTTTCTTCTCCCATGACCGCAAAGGCAACGTCATACGAGAAGTGCCCTTCCTGCGCCAGCTTTTTAAGCCGCTGCGCTTGGGAAAGGGACGGCGCATTCTGGGTGTCGTTCATTGCTTCCAAAAAATCCCGCTGTTGGCTTTCGTCCAGATAGGACAGCTCCACAGCGGGATTGAAGGCAATCTTCTTTTCGTCCACCATGTCCAGCAGTTCCGGGATAAGGCTGGTCAGGCGGATAAAACGCTGGACTTGTCTGCCGCTTTCTCCGCTTTCCTTTCCGACAACATCGGCAGTTTCAAAATTCCCGACAAGTTGTCGGGGATTTTCTTTTGACGGTCTACCGCTAGTTCTTCGCATGGCATCCAGTTTCATCTTGTAAGCCAAGGCACGTTCACTGGGTAGAATGTGCTCACGCTGCAAATTGGAATCCACCATCAATATCACAGCAGCATCGTCCGACATCTGCCGAACAATGACCGGCAGCGTTTCCAGCCCGGCAAGTTTAGCCGCATACTGGCGGCGATGCCCGGAGATGATCTCATAGCCGTCACCGTCCGGTCGTGGGCGGGCAATCAGCGGAGCCAGCACACCGTACTGTGCGATGCTCTCCACCGTCCGGGTCATGGCTTCATCGTCCAGTACCTTGAAGGGGTGGTTGGTGAAGGGATGCAGCGCATCAATGGGAATCTGCTGTACCTGCTCCCGCTGTTCCTCCTGTCGGTTTTCCTCGGTGGAAAACAGGTCATCTAGCCCTTTCAGAGCTAAGTTTCCGTTGTCGATCGGCATCCGCCAGCACCTCCTTTGCAAGAGATTTGTAGGCTTGTGCCACCTTGCCTTTGGGGTCATAGGCAAAGATGCTTTTGCCTGCCGCACTGGTTTCTGCTGCTCGGACGGACCGTGGGATGGTCTGCTCGAACACCTTCAGGTGCTTTCCGTATGCCTGCCGGATCAGATTGCTGATCTGCTTTCCGTAGTTGGTGCGGCTGTCGGTCATGGTCAGCAGAATACCCTCGATTTTCAGCTTCGGGTTGATCTGCCGCCGGACCTTTTGGACGGTCTGCAAAAGTTGTTCCAGACCTTTTGCGGACAGGTACTGCGCCTGCACGGGAATCAGGGCAGCGTCTGCTGCCGCCAATGCGTTAATAGTCAGCATCCCCAGCGAGGGCATACAGTCCAGCAGAATAAAATCGTACTCCCGCTTGGCACTATCCAGCACCTGTTTCAGCATCTTTTCCCGGTTCATGCTGTTTACCAGAGCCACTTCCAGCCCTGCCAGTTCGATGTTGGCAGGAATCAGGTCAACGCCCTCTGCGTGGTGCAGAATGCCCTCGCCGGGCTGGATGGGCTGGTCGTTCATGGCTTTTGCCATCAGGGTGGAGAGGGTGGTAGGCAGTTCGTCGGGCTGCTGCCAGCCCATGCTGATGGTCAAGCTGCCCTGTGGATCGGTATCCACCAACAGGACTTTCTTGCCCTCGGCTGCAAGGCCAACACCCAGATTTTCACAGGTGGTGCTTTTCCCCACACCACCTTTTTGATTGGTGACTGCGATAATCGTAGCTTTCTTTGCGATAACATCACCTCCCCGGAGAACCGCGCGCAAAGTCGTGGTTCGTTTTGTTCTGATAGTAGAGGTTCATGGTGGTGGGCGCATTGTAGAGCATCGCCAGCAGATACTGCTTCATGTTCCGCACCGGGGCGGTGTTTTCTGCCAGAGAACCCAGCACGAAACGGATGTGATCGGCGTTCAGCTTTTTCAGCCGACTGCGTACCACCTCGGTGGGCTTGTCATCCCCGGCGATCCGCAACATCTTGCGTTTGGTGGAACAGGTGTCCACAAGCAAATCCACGATCTGATAGATGGTGTCCTCATCGTCCGGGCAGAGCCGGAGCAGCAGTTCCACCTCCAAAGACTGATAAAAATAATCCTCAAGCTGCTCCCGGATGCCCCCGGAATAGATAGGGTCAGGATCGTTCCACTCTGTCTTATTCTTATCAGTATTATTTGCTTGCGGTTTTAGCTGCTCCAGAGTTGCGCTTTCGGCAGCGCCTGAATTGCTGTTTGGGCAATTCTGTACTTGCGCTTTTGGTAAGCCAGAGGAAAAGTCCTTGACGTAGATCAGGCTGGGTCTGCCCAGACCACGGCGTTTGCGCTCGATGAGGTCGATGTCCTCCAGTTCCCGGAATAGCTTGACCGCCTTGTGTTCGGCGCAGCAAAGGGATTCCTGCACTTCCCGGACGGTATAGATGATATACACCCGCCCTTGCTCGTCCAACCAGCCGTTCTTTGCAGATAGGCTCATGCGGTCCAGCAGAATGCCGTACAGTGTCCGGGCATCGGTGGAGAGCTGCCGGAAGCGGCAATCATGGAACAGTGCCTTGGGGATGCGGAAATAGGAGAACAACTCGCCCGACTGACCATAGAAGTAGTCCAGCGTCATTTGGTGTGACCTCGGATTTTCAACTGTATGGGTGTGTTCATGTGGAAAAATACCTCCTTTTTGTGATATGGAAAATTTTTTGAAGTTCCATTTTTGAGAAAAAATGGATGGAAAAAAGGTGAAAAAATGCGTTGTAGTTTGTCCCGAAAACTGCAAAAGCAAAAATGTGTTATTTTCTGAAAATATTACGATAGGGATAAAAAATCGAATGTTTGAAAAAATAAATAACGTAAATGTGCGTTTTCTTGTACTCTCTGTTTATAAAGTGCAGAACAGGCTGCCATCAAGAACCCCCGCAAGTAATTGCGTGAGCGCTTGAAAAAGCACAAATAAAACAAACGAACCGCCCCGGTTTCCGTAACAGGAAGCCGGGGCGGTTTTTGTGTTGCAACGTACAGGAAAAGCAGAAAATATCTTTTACAGAAAGGACAAGCAAACTGTCCAACAGGATCGTTATAATAGACAGACAAAAGGGCATAAACGCCATCAAAGGAGAGTGCACAATGAAAAAAATATGGATGTTTCTGCTGGGCGCGGCATTTGCCGCCGAACTGTTTCTGCTTGTCTGCATGGCAAGCAGAAGTGCATCACCGCGTCAGGTAATGTACACTTTTAAGGATGATGTATGGGATGTGATCTACCGGCTGAACCGCAGATGGAATTTGTGAGAAAAGCACTTGGCTTTTTGGAGGATGGACAGACAAGCTGTCCATCTTTTTTTGTATACTAGGATTGTGCAAAAGAGACAAAAATTTTGTGGCTGTTTCACAAAACAACAAAATTTCACACAAAGAATTGCGGCTGTTGTTGCACTGTGTTACAATGAACAGAGAAGGAGAATGAACTGTGCGTAATAGTAGATTAGACCGTATACTCTATATTCAGCAGATTCTGGTACAGGGCGGTGTGCTGAACAAACAGCAGACGGCAGACCACTTTGGCGTCAGCGAAAAAACCATCCAGCGCGATCTTGATACCCTGCGCAGCTATTTTGCAGACAGCGAGCCGCGCCGGGAGATTTTATACAACTCCGCAAAGGGCGGCTATCTGCTGGATGACACGCTTTCCCGCTTCCTCACCAGCAGCGAGATTCTGGCGGTATGCAAGATTTTGCTGGAAAGCCGTTCCATGGTCAAGGAGGAAATGTTCCCCATTCTGGACAAGCTGGTGCGGGTGTGCACCCCGCTGGATCGGTTGAATCAGGTCAAAGACCTCATCAGCAACGAGCGCTTCCATTACGTTGAGCCGCAGCATGGCCGGAAGTTTATTGAGAGTTTGTGGGACATCGGCACGGCAGTAGAAAATCACAATGTCATGGAAATTACCTACTGCCGCACCCATGATGGCGAGACCCGCGTGCGCACCATTGAACCGGTGGGCATCCTGTTCAGTGAGTATTATTTCTATCTGGCGGCGTTCATCGAGGGCATCGACAAGGATAAGCACTTCCGGAACCCGCAGGATAACTCCCCGACGATTTACCGCATCGACCGTATCCAGAACTATAAGACCCTCGATCGGCACTTTGCACAGCGGTATACCGACCGTTTTCAGGAAGGCGAGATGCGCAAGCGCATCCAGTTCATGTACGGCGGCGAGTTGCAGACCATCCGGTTCGAGTATACCGGGCCAAGTCTGGAATCCGTACTCGACCGACTGCCCACTGCAAAGGTTTTGCAGGTAACGGAAAAGGGCTGGATCGTGGAAGCCGAGGTGTTTGGCACGGGCATCCAGATGTGGGTGAGAAGTCAGGGAGACTATATAAAAATTATAAATACATAGGGAGACTATCATCATGAGCAAAATTCAGGTGGAAGTACGTTTTACAGATAAACTGGAGTCTATCCGTGTGGGTGGGCAGGAGATGGAAATCCCGAATGCCATCATGACAAAATCTGTTGAAGAATGGTTTGAACCGGCGGCTGGCCGTGTGAATTGGGATGGTCTGGGGGCTGAGATCAAGGCTATGGGTTTCAGCGATGAGAAAAATGCCGTGTACAGCTTCCTGTTCAATGGGCCGGAAGATAAAAAGCGAGAATTCATGGGCTTCGTGGAGAGCTTTTGTCTGGGGGAGGAAGCGCAGCAGGAAACAAAAAAGAAGACTGTGCAGGACTACCTGCAGGAGGCTAAGAAAAATCAGCAGGCCGGCAATGCCGAGATGGCGTTCCAGCAGTACATGGTCGCGGCCAGAGATTACGGACACCCCGAGGCACAGTTTGAGGTGGCACGGCGTTACCAGAACGGTGTTGGTGTAGCAAAGAATGCGGAAAATGCCGTTGTGTGGTACAAAAAAGCTGCCGAACAGGGTAATGCGGAGGCGCAGTGCGCACTGGGCGAATGCTATAACTATGGAACAGGTGTTGCAAAAGATTTGGAACAGGCATTTGAATGCTACCGCAAGGCGGCAGAACAGGGCAATGCAAGAGCGCAGAACAATCTGGGCGTTTGCTATATGAAGGGCAGTGGCATAGCGAAAGGCCCTGTACAGGCCGCTGAATGGTATGCGAGAGCCGCAGAGCAGGGACTTGCAGAGGCACAGAACAATCTGGGCCTTTGCTATATGAATGGCAATGGTGTAACAAAAGACCCTGTACAGGCCGCTGAGTGGTATGCGAGAGCCGCAGAGCAGGGACTTGCAAGGGCGCAGTATAATCTTGGCTATTGCTACAAGACAGGAGAAGGCGTAGAAAAAGACCCGAAAAAGGCTGCGATGTGGTGCGAAAAAGCCGCAGAACAGGGAATAGCAGTCGCACAGAATAGCATTGGCTACTGCTACGATACCGGATTTGGTGTGGAAAAGGATACGAGCAAGGCTGTTTTCTGGTATCGGAAAGCCGCAGAGCAGGGCAATGTGGGAGCACAATATAAATTGGGCAAATGCTACTATTATGGAAAAGGAACAGAAAAGGATAACGAAGAAGCCGTGAAATGGTTTCGGAAAGCGGCAGAACAGGGTGATGCGGATGCACAGTATAAACTTGGTTTGTTCTATGAAAATGGATATGGCGTGGCACAAAACAAAGAAGAGGCAGTAAAATGGTACCGGAAATCAGCAGAGCAAGGATACGCAGACGCTCAATATAATCTAGCAGAACTTTTGCTGTGGAAAGATGGAGAAGAGGCATTCAAATGGTATCAGAAAGCTGCGAAACAAGGCCACGCAGGTGCACAGAATGGGCTGGGCTTTTGTTATGAGGAGCCGGATAAGGAGATGGAGATGATGGAGATAGATATATATCCGAGTGTGGGTGTTGAGAAAGACTCAGCCAAGGCAGTGGAGTGGTACCGGAAAGCTGCAGAGCAAGGTCTTGATTCAGCGCAGTACCATCTAGGCTGTTGTTATGAGGGGGGTAAGGGTGTGACGAAAGACCTTACGAAGGCGGCGGAGTGGTACCGGAAAGCTGCAGAGCAAGGTCTTGGTTTAGCGCAGTACCATCTAGGCCGTTGTTATGAGGGGGGTCATGGCGTGACGAAAGACCTTACGAAGGCGGCGGAGTGGTACCAGAAAGCCGCTGATAAAGGCTATGATAAAAAGCTGCTACAACAGGGCTGCGACGTGGGCTCTGCCGTCGCAGCAGGTGCGGCACTGGCTGTGACGGGCCTGATATGGAAAATTTTGAGGGGTTAACAGCAGAAAGGAAAATAAATCATGGCAGACGAGCTTGAGGTGCTTGAAAAACAACAGCTTTCCGCGCAGCGGTCGCTGAATGACCTGACGGACCAGCTGACCCTTGCAGACCATCTGGTGTATAAAAAATATCTGACGGAACTGCAGAACTATGGCATGGTGGAGCTTTCTCAGAAGATGCTGGAGGTGCAGAATCCCGCTCAGTGTATCCGAATGTTCCAGCTGAAGAAACTGACCCTGAAAAAGGGCGAAGATATGTTCCAGAAGCTTTCCACGGTGTACTATTCCAGCATGGCACAAGGCTGTAGTCTGGCGGTGATGATCGATGTGCCGGAAGGAAATGCCGGTGCCAATATCTATCTGGGCGTTCGCGAGGATCCCCTGAAACAGAGCATGAAGAGCCGCAAGCTGGAAATTTCCAGCAAGGCGTTGCAGAAAGTGCTGCTCTCCAACTTCCCCGGTTCCGATATAAAAGGCATTTCTCCAGAGGCGGGAAAAAAACTGTTGGAAGAAGCCTTTGGCGAAGAGCAGGAGGCGGTGGCCTCAGTGTCCTGTGTGGCAGCTCTGCGCGATAAGTCCAAAACGGAAGACAAAGCTTTTGTGCAGGGCATCGAGCGCTTTATGGACGCGATGGAAGGAGAAAAGTATACTGCGCTGTTTTTGGCAGAACCTGTTTCCAATGAAACGCAGGCGGCTATCCGCAGCGGGTATGAAAATCTGTACAGCACTCTTTCGCCCTTCCGCAAGAGTACATGGTCTTATACCGAGAATCAGAGCACTGCTGTGATGGAGAGCCTGTGCAGTGGAACTTCCCATACCATCAGCGATACTGTCAGCACGACTACAACGGACGGTACGAACCAGTCCTCTTCGGTGACGGACGGCACACAGAAAACGAAAGGGGTCAGCGGCGGTATCAACGGCGGTGTCGGCAGCAGCTTCGGCACCTCGGTCACAAAAATCTCGCCGGTGGTTGGCGGCATTGCAGGCATTCTGGGTCTGGGCGGCTTGGCAGCTTCGGCCCTGATTCCGGGCGCGGGGGCCGTCATCGGCCCGCTGCTTGGCACGGCGGGCAGGGCCATAGGAGGCATGACGCCAGCCAGAACGGCTTTCAACAGCATCGCCCGGAACATCGGAGGCTCCATGGGCGTAAACGCCTCGCGGGGTACCAGCCACTCTACCACCGAGCAGACCGGCACTTCGCACAGCACCTCCGATGGAACGTCGCATGGAACATCGGACACCACCAGCCAGCAGGAGAGCCACGGCACAACGGACACCCGCGGCACGGGCCGTACTCAGCAGGTGGAACTGTGCAATAAATCGGTGGAGGAACTGCTGGAACGCATTGAAAACCAGCTCAAGCGTGTAAAGGAAAGTGAAGATTATGGCTGCTATAACTGTGCAGCGTATTTCCTTTCGTCTACTCAATCCACAGCACTTTTGGCGGCCAACACTTACCGCGCATTGATGGTAGGCGAGGGCTCCTCGGTGGAGAGCGGTGCCGTCAATGTGTGGAAGAACAATGAGGCAGAAGTGGCACAGCTGCGGGAATATCTCAAGCGGTTCATGCAACCGGTCTTTGCTCGCCCACTATGGGAGAATGCGCCGGATAGTCTGCTTTATACACCTGCAACGCTGGTCAGCGGGCGGGAACTGCCAATGCACCTTGGTTTGCCCACCCGCTCAGTGCATGGTTTGCCGATTATTGAGCACGCGGAGTTTGGCCGCAATGTGCCGGATGAGGCGATGCCGGATGAGGACAAGATGAATCTGGGCAAGATTTACCACATGGGTAAAGAGGAAGCGGCAGGACTGCTCTTGAACCGGCAGGCGATGGCTTCCCATACGTTCATCACTGGCTCGACCGGCACAGGCAAATCCAATGCGGTCTACCATCTGCTGGATGAGATCACAAAGAACGGACAAACGACGTTTCTTGTGGTGGAACCGGCCAAGGGCGAATACAAGAACGTGTTCGGCAATTGTACAGATGTGCAGGTGTTTGGTACAAACCCCAGAGAAACGCCGCTGCTGCGCATGAACCCCTTTGCGTTCCCTGAGAATATCCATATTCTGGAACATATTGACCGTCTGGTGGAGATATTCAACGCCTGCTGGCCGATGTATGCAGCCATGCCAGCGGTGCTGAAGGATGCTATTGAGCGCAGCTATCAGAAAGTAGGCTGGGATCTGCGCAATTCGGAGAGCGAGAAGGGAGTTTTCCCAACCTTCTTTGACCTGCTGGATATTCTGCCGGGCGTCATTGAAGAGTCGCATTATTCCAAGGATACCCAAAGCGATTATGTGGGTGCATTGTGCACCCGCGTAAAGTCGTTGACAAACGGTATTTATGGCAGTGTGCTTTGCGCAGAAGATGCGCTGACGGACGAAGCGCTGTTTGACCGCAATGTTATTGTGGATTTGAGCCGAGTGGGCTCTATGGAAACGAAATCGCTGCTGATGGGCATCTTGGTGATGAAGTTACAGGAATACCGGATGTGCAGCAGCAGGATGAACAGCAGGCTTCGCCATGTCACAGTGCTGGAAGAAGCGCACAACCTGTTGCGCAAGACCTCGGCAGAGCAATCACAGGAAGGTGCAAATTTGCAGGGCAAGTCGGTGGAAATGCTGGCAAATGCCATTGCGGAAATGCGTACTTATGGTGAGGGGTTTATCATTGCAGACCAGGCACCCGGACTGCTGGATATGTCGGTCATCCGCAACACGAACACAAAAATTATTCTGCGCCTGCCGGACGAAGAGGATCGCAAGCTGGTAGGTAAGTCTGCCGCCCTGAAGGAGGCACAGATCGACGAATTGTCCAAGCTGCCGCTTGGTGTGGCTGCCGTTTACCAGAACGAGTGGCCGGAGGCGGTGCTCTGCAAGATTGAGGCGTATCCCATGCCGGAAAATGCTGTTTACCACAAGCCTTCAAAAATGCCGCATGAAATCAACGCAGAGTTTGTATTCGGACAACTGGCAGTGGGCAAAGAGCTGGAACCGCTGAGCAGTTCGGAGATGGAGCAGCTGAAGCTCTGGCTGAAACGCCATGAGACTGTGCTGAAGCCGGAGGACAGCCGCTACCTGGAACGGGTCTTTGCAGGCGGCGAACTGGATGTGGCTAAGACTCGGAAAGCTGTGTTCGATTTCTTTGGTGGGATTAGCACGGTCGTTGATTACTGTGCCGCAGCCGAAAAATCGCTCACACCCCGTAAAGAATTTCTGGAACAGCTGCAGGGACAGTACGGCCTGAAAGCTGCTGCTGCAGACTGGGTGCTAAATAGCGTGATAAGCATGGGCATGAGCCTGAACCCGGATGCAAAGGCTGTAGATAATCTAAGGACGAATTTTGAGCGGCAGGGAGGTCGTGTGCTGTGAGGCGAGAAATCTCAGAAGCGAAACCGATGGAAGCAAAAACGCACATTGGGTTGGATGATGTCGTCAAACGGTCATTTGAGCGTCTACAGAAAGGCGTGACAGAAAAGGCAGAAGAAAAACTGGATGCTGCTACGGAAAAGTCATTTGCAGAGCTAGAAAAAGAGCTGGAATACAAAAATAACGATGATGGAATGCCGTACCGTATGGAGCAGGATCTTTTGTCGGATGCAGAGTATAAAAGAAACGGATATGAGTACACTACCGATCACCTTGGAAGGCTGTTTACAGCCGAAGGAGACCTGCATCTGAAAGAGCATGATGGTCGTCTGCAAATTAAAGACAGCATCCATGACATTGGAAAAGGATATGAAAAAAGTACCGATGATCGAGGTCATGCAATTGCAGATCGCTTTGATGGGGCAAACGATTTGGAAAATCTCATTCCGCAGGATTCTGGACTAAATCGGAACGAATTCAAAAATTTTGAGAATAAACTGGCACAGGAAGTGGAAGCTGGGAAAAAAGTCAATCTGAAATTGGAAATGCATTATCCGGGAGACTCCTTCCGCCCGGATGCCATTACTGCTGTGACAACGATTGACGGAAAGCAGGAAGTTAAAGTATTTCTGAACGATTAGTATTTATAAGTCCACTGCACTTTCAGGTTATTACAATCCCGGTCGATTGCACATACAATACAAGTATCACTTCACAAAACGGAGGGTACTTGTACTATGGTGGACTACGCCGACATCGGAAAACGCATCCGTGCCTGCCGCCTTGCAAAGGGCATGACGCAGGAACAGCTGGCCAATGAGGTCGGCGTGGTGGTCACGCACATCAGCCATATCGAGACAGGCAACTCCGTGCCCAGCCTGAAAACGCTGATCGACATCATCAACGCACTGGACTGTTCGGCGGACGAGCTGCTGTGCATCGAGATTAAAAAAGCAAAGCCGGTGTTCGACAGCTGGATGACCGAACAGCTTGCAGATTGCTCTGCCGATGAGGCAAAGATCATCAAAGAAACGGTGGTCAGCCTGAAAAAATCGCTCCGGAAGGTGTATGGAAAGTCCTCTAAATACAGATATGACTAAAACTTCAAAAACTGAATGCCAGTTGGTAGGCATTGAGTGTCTGAAAGAACACCAATAAACAGAATGAACCGCCTCGGTTTCCATAGTAGGAAGCCGGGGCGGCTTTTTATACAAAAAAGAAATCGTTTTTTTGTAGCTTTGATGAATTGGCGCGGAGCCGTTGACAGCAGAAGGGCAGAAGCGTATCTTTGGAACAGAAGGCGGAACAGGGCCATAAATAGCAGTTTTCTTTACCTTGCAAGGACACTTTCGTTTTGATGAGGCACGCCCCGGTGTGCCGCTTTTTTCATTTGCGGAGATAAAATGCAAAAAGTACGGATTATAGTACACATTATCTGCTATGCTCGGTACACGGAAAGCACACACCGGAAAAGGAGCAAAAATGCGCTGGACGTTGAATAAAACAAGGCTTTTGGCTGGTAAAAAGGACCCGGAGAATA
>ENA-OPCI01001796-OPCI01001796.1-human-gut-metagenome-genome-assembly--contig:-NODE-1796-length-11420-cov-3.650946_pt1 | contig 11420 bp, 13 predicted proteins | sample MGYA00241564_ERZ501479 | MGnify/ENA primary metagenome ERZ501479 (study PRJEB25962, sample SAMEA2042630) | human gut metagenome | biome: human gut; feature: human-associated habitat; material: faeces...
CATCAGTAATTTCTGCGCCCGTTTCTTTATTGACAGCTTCAACTTCTGTAAACTTATTACTTTTACTATATAGCCTTACAGACTTGGATTCTTGTGTTACATCACAAACATAACGCTGAGCATAAAACACCTGAGTAGTATCATAATAAAATGTTTGTGCATACATATCAACTAGCACAAATAACAAACTAACTAGGACTATTACTTTTTTTCTCATATCAACAATTTTTAGCTATTTCTCTTAAATTTTCAAAATCAAATTCCACACCACGACTATTGTCATATGGATAATCTTTATAGGCATCAGTTTTTCTAAAAACATTTACAATATTATTTTCAATAAGACCATTCACATATTCCGGTGACATATCAGGTAGTAATCTCCTTTTATTGTTAATATATGTACTTAACATCTGTATCGCTATGCCTCGATTGTCTGCATGCTCAGCCGCAAACGACCATCCTGGAGCATCATCCTCACTCTTTAATAAATAACAGTATTGCGCAAATGTGCCTCAATTTCATGATTCATTTTCGCATTACAGAATGAAGTGATGTTCTTCTCCTTTCGATACTGGTACGCATGAAACAATTTATGAAAAAGTTCGTTGCTCTCCAACTTTGAATTTATTCTAAGAAGATTGTTTTGTGGATAATATGCCGTATCTATCTAAAAATGTATATCAAAAGTAGTAAATAATAATATTAAAGACAAGATATATATAGTTTTTCTCGAAATCAATTAAGCAAATAAATTAACGTAACCATTGCATTCCTGCTTCTCTGGCAGTTGCCGTGGTGCTACACAATTTCTTTGTCGTAAAGCTGGAGAAGATTTCCTTTACGCTATGCAGTTCCGTGATCGGTGATTTCGTCATGATGGGGCAAGAGGAAGAGAAAGGAACCGTACGCTGTGACCTCACCGGAAATATTTATTCGGAAACAGTATTCGCCAGTATCCTGTCCATGTTTTATTTCCGCCGGTTGATGTCCGACGAGCGTTTTCCGGACACTCTCAACGGAGTAACCGTTACTCCCAAGATAGTACAGACGGAGAACTTCAACTTCCGAAATGTCCCTACCGATATAAATACCCCATCTATCAGGCTGTACCCTCTGTTGGAGTCCATGTTCGGACGCGTAGACTTGAAAATGCCCGGCATAACATTCACTTCCTATACGGATAAATATGTAATGCCCCGCTTCGAATAGTCTTTTAATGTTACCTATAAATAAAATGAATCAGAGATTACCGGAAGCCTATAAAACAGAATGGCTCCCGGCAGTCCTTGATTATTATTTCTAAATTCCACTTAAAACAATAGACGATTTTTTTTCTTTATTCAACAGAAAGCCATACCTTTGTCCCCGTAATCATAAGATAAGCCGCAATTGTCTCTGCGTTATTCACAAACAAATACGGTTAAATAAAATGACTTTATACAAAACCGTATGAGAATTTGTAAGACTTTCACGTTTCTAAGTATCTTTATTGTCTTATTCTATAATTGTTCGCTTCCCGCCGACGATGAAGATGAGGGAAATCCAGAAGAAGATAATACTACATCCGAACTGCCCTGGGAAGGAGAAACAGATAAATTCACAATCAACTCTAAAGAAGGACTGCGCCTGAACGATCCGCAAGAAAATGCAGGAACCGCTTATGTCACTATACCTTCCAGCTCCGTAAAGAATACCCGTTGGGAGTTCGGAGTCCGCCTTACATTCAATCCTTCCGCCAACAATTATGCCCGATTTTACCTGACTTCTTCTTCAAATGTACTCTCCGGCAACGTAAACGGTTACTATATCCAAATAGGAGGAGCCAAAGACAACGTTGCCCTTTACCGGCAGAACGGAGAACAACCCAAGCTGTTGGCTTCGGGAAGGGAAGTGATGAAAGGAAACAACTCACCCAAGTTATACATAAAAGTGGAATGTGATAACAATGGTTACTGGACTTTCTGGACACGACTGGAATCAGAAAATGAATACACCAAAGAAAAGCAAGTAAAAGACAACAACATCCTGACTTCTCTTTATTGTGGAATATACTGTATTTATACCAAGACACGTTGTAAAGGTTTCACATTCCACCATATACAATTGTCCAATGATGTGGAGACTACTACCAAACCTACTGAAACACCTGATGAGCCAGATAAACCTGATGTTCCCGAAGATCCGGTTCTGCCTGATTATCCGGAAGAAGTCAAGAATATATTATCATTCAACGAAATCATGTATGACAATGCAACAGACGGTGCGGAATACATAGAGTTTTATAATCCGGGTAACAACGATATTTCTATTCCGGCATTAAAACTTCTAAGATATATCGACACAGATAACGGCTCAACAGAAACCAAGACAACGGTAGTCTTGAAACACCCGGACAACAATCAAAACATCTGCATTTCTTCCCACGGATATATATGCCTGACCAAATCTCTTTCTACTCCCGGTTGTGTAGGAGTTCCTTTTTGGGCTGCAATTTCTTCTGAAGTTTGTTCGTCTATATATGCTTTACCTTCCTTGATAAGACGGATGGCAAAGTCCCATAATTGCTGGAAATAGTCGGAAGCATAATATTCATTTCCCCACTGGTATCCCAACCACTGAATATCTTCTTTTATCGCTTCTACATATTCTACATCTTCTTTTGTAGGATTTGTATCGTCAAAACGCAAGTTGCATACTCCACCATATCGTTGGGCAATACCGAAGTCCATGCAAATAGCCTTAGCATGGCCAATGTGTAAATATCCGTTTGGCTCAGGCGGGAATCGGGTCTGGATTCTTCCTCCGTTTTTTCCCTCCTTTAAATCTTTTTCAACAATCTGCTCAATAAAGTTCAGGCTTTTCTTTTCAGAACTTTCCGTTACGTTCATTTCTGTCATAGCGTTTTCGTTTTACACTTTTACTTTTTTGCGTTTTCGCGCTTTTGTGTGCAAAAATAATGATTCTTTCCTGAACTACCTATAAAAGAGAGGTGATACTGTTTATTAAACTATAAAATAAATTCTTTTTTATAAGGTAGCAAATATGTATTATTTTTACAAAAGAGAGAAAAAAGGCTGCAAACTCTTTATTTTAAGAAAGATTTTATATCTTTGTCATACTATTGAGGAGGGGGAGTTTGACAGAATGTAAACAAAGAAAAACGATAAACATGTTTTAAGACATAGTTTTTTATTTGTTTAGTTCAAAAAAAGCCCTCATCTTTGTAGCGTTATCCTGAAAACAATCTTTTTACCTTAAAAAAAACTAATACCTATTGAAAACTTAAAAAAGCTTCTTTGTGAAAAGAGGCTTTTTTTATTGCCTTTTTGTGAACTTTCTAAAAGAATAATTTCTTATTTTTGAAAAACTTTTCTCAATATAATACAAGATACAGGAAATTCCAAAAAATAGAATATTATGGCTCAACCATTGGCTGAACGCATGCGTCCGAAGACATTGGACGACTATATAGGACAAAAACATTTGGTAGGAGAAGGGGCGGTGCTGAGAAGGATGATTGATTCCGGACGCATCTCTTCTTTTATTTTATGGGGGCCTCCGGGCGTGGGAAAGACAACGTTGGCACAGATTATTGCAAACCGCCTGGAAACTCCTTTTTATACATTGAGTGCAGTTACGTCGGGAGTGAAAGATGTACGTGATGTTATTGATAAGGCACGGAGCAATCGTTTTTTTTCGCAGCAGAGTCCCATTCTTTTTATCGATGAAATACATCGTTTCAGTAAATCGCAACAAGATTCGTTACTGGGAGCAGTAGAAACAGGAGTAGTTACCTTGATAGGGGCAACAACTGAAAATCCTTCATTTGAGGTAATCCGTCCCTTGCTTTCCCGTTGCCAGCTTTATGTATTGAAATCTCTTGAAAAAGATGACTTGCTTGAACTGTTGCATCATGCGATAACTACGGATGTTATTCTGAAAGAGAAACAAGTGGAATTGCGTGAAACAGATGCTATGCTACGTTATTCGGGAGGAGATGCCCGAAAACTGTTGAATATACTGGAGCTGGTAGTAGAAGCAGACGATAACGTACCTGTTGTGATAACAGATGATAAGGTTGTGGAGCGTTTGCAGCAGAATCCGCTGGCTTATGACAAAGATGGAGAAATGCACTACGACATTATTTCTGCTTTTATTAAGTCTATTCGAGGAAGCGATCCGGATGGGGCATTGTACTGGCTTGCACGTATGGTAGAGGGTGGGGAAGATCCTGCTTTTATTGCGCGCCGTCTTGTCATTTCTGCTTCCGAAGATATCGGTCTTGCTAATCCGAATGCATTGCTGCTTGCAAACGCAGCTTTCGATGCCGTGATGAAAATCGGTTGGCCGGAAGGAAGAATTCCGTTGGCTGAGGCTACAGTTTATCTGGCAACAAGTCCCAAAAGCAACTCTGCCTACGAAGGGATTAATTCTGCTCTTGAGCTGGTTCGTCAGACAGGGAATCTTCCGGTTCCGCTTCATTTGCGTAATGCTCCGACTAAGCTGATGAAGCAGTTAGGATATGGAAAGGAATATAAGTATGCTCATGCTTATAAGGGCAATTTTGTGAAACAACAGTTTTTACCCGATGAAGTATGTCATAATCGTCTTTGGTATGCACAGGAAAATCCTTCAGAAGCTAAATTAAAAGATCGTATGGTACAGTTGTGGGGCGATCGCTTTAAAGAATAAATTTAAGATATAGTTATGAAAATAGTTGTTTTAGATGCTTATACACTGAATCCGGGAGAAAGAAGGTGGGAGGAATTGGAAGAACTGGGAGAAGTCGTAGTGCACGATAGGACGGCTCAATTGGATGTGGTTCGGCGTGCAAAAGATGCGGAAGTTGTGTTGACTAATAAAACGATACTTGATGGATTTATTTTGAATTTATTGCCAAAGCTGAAGTATATAGGAGTTTTGGCAACAGGATATAATGTTGTTGATCTGGATGTGGCTCGCCAGCGTGGAATCGTTGTTACCAATATTCCTGCATATAGTACACAATCGGTTGCCCAGATGGCTATTGCGCATTTGTTGAATATTACACAACGAGTAGCTCATTATGCACATGAAGTGCATAATGGAGTATGGAGTGCACAGCCCGATTTTTGTTACTGGAATACACCATTGATAGAACTGGCCGGAAAGAAAATCGGGATTGTTGGTTTTGGAAATACAGGTCAGGCTACTGCGCAAATAGCTGAAGCTTTGGGGATGGAAGTTTGGGTGTATACCAGCAAGCCAAAGAAAAGTTTGCCTAAGAAATACCAAAAAGTGACACTTAATGAATTGTTTTCTGCATGTGATGTCGTTAGTTTGCATTGTCCTTTGACGGCAGAAAACAAAGAAATGGTAAATTCATTTCGCCTTTCACTAATGAAGCAAGGTGCGATATTAATCAATACAAGTCGTGGAGGGTTAATAGATGAAAAAGCTTTGGAACAGGCTTTGCTGAGCGGTAAGTTGTTGGGAGCCGGACTGGATGTGCTTTCTTCGGAACCTGTGCCTAATGGTAATCCGCTTCTTAAATTGAAGAATTGCTTCATTACTCCTCATATAGCTTGGGCTACCCGTGAGTCGCGCATGCGTTTGATGAACCAGGCTGTGGAAAACCTGAAAGCGTGGATGGAAGGAAGAACAATTAATAATGTACTTGAAATATGACAAAAGAAGAACGTATACAGAAAGCTGTAAACTTTTTTAAGGAAGGATATAACTGCTCACAATCGGTTGTAGCCGCTTATGCAGATTTATATGGTTTTACGCATGAGCAGGCTTTGCATATGGCAGCTTCGTTTGGTGGAGGAATCGGACGAATGCGAGAAACGTGTGGAGCCGCATGTGGAATGTTTCTGCTTGCAGGTTTGGAACGTTGTGCGCTAGAAGGTGCTGACAGAGGTGCGAAAGCTGCCAATTATGCCCTAGTTCAAGAATTGGCAGATAAGTTTAGAAAAGAAACCGGAGCATTACGTTGTGCTGATTTACTTGGCTTATCTAAAAAGGAACCCATTGTCTCTACTCCAGAAGCACGCACTCCTCAGTATTATGCGAAACGTCCTTGCGTCCGGATGGTAGAAACAGCAGCTCGCATATTTGGTGAGTTTCTGGAAAACGAAGGTAAGATTTAAGAAATACCCCAAAGGAGAAAAATTCATGAAGAAAGAAGAAATTTATGCTGATATTTCTGACTATTCTTCATGATATTTTTCTATTTTTTGTACAAAGAAATATCGGTTTCAAGCAAGAATCAACGTACCTTTAGTGTTGTTTTTTTGTATATTGGGTCTATATAATGTCTACATTTGTAGAGCTTTTGACACAAATATTGTCTTTTCGGATATTTTCAAGTTTAAAATTGGGGCAGAATCAAAATATTTTTCCATAAAAAAGTGTCTTCCTGTTTTTTTTCGTTACATTTGCACCGCAATACAGACAAAACTTCTTTTGTGAAGGAAGTTAATATTACAGTTTTAAAGTAGAGAACTATGTTACAAGAAAAAGCAGGTGCTATTGCCGGACAAATCTGGGAAGCACTAAATGGAAATGAAGGTTTGACTCAGAAAGGACTTAAAAAAGCTGCAAAATTGAAAGCAGATAAAGATTTGTTCTTAGGATTGGGTTGGTTATTGAGAGAAGACAAGATTGAAACAAGCGAGGTTGAAGGTGAATTATTTATTAAGTTGAAATAAGTAGAATCTTGAGTATTGAAAAATGCGTTGCAATATCCGTTATGGAAAATGCAACGCATTTTTATTTTTATCCGATATAGTAACTCAGTTCGATATACAATGCAGTATTTTGTCCTTGCATACTTTCGTCGAACTGGATTTTTCCTTCACATGCCAGCCAGCCGATAGCTGCATTTAGTTCTCTGTCGCGAAGACCGGTTGCTTTTTTAAGCTCTTGGTATTCCCATTTTCTGTTATCTCCATGTAATAGATGCCATATTGCCTTTGCTGATTCTCCAATACTTTGCGCGTTCATAATTATTAAATTTTGATTGGTTATTACAAAGTTTGTTTGATAATTAGTTATCAATTCTCACAAATGTAGTATTTTTTGTGAGAAAATCCAATTTCTTTGTAATTTTGTCTTTCAAAAAAAAGAAAACTGTATATGTATACAAGAAAAGAACAAATGGAGGCTTTCGGGCGATTGCTCGATGTACTCGATGAGCTGAGGGTAAAATGTCCTTGGGATAGAAAACAGACAAATGAAAGCTTACGTCCAAATACCATTGAGGAAGTTTATGAGCTGTGTGATGCTTTAGTAAAAAATGACCAGAAGAATATCTGTAAGGAATTAGGAGATGTGCTGTTGCATGTTGTTTTTTATGCGAAGATAGGAAGCGAAACTGGCACTTTTGATATAAAAGATGTATGTGATAAATTGTGTGAGAAGCTTATTTTCCGTCACCCTCATGTTTTTGGTGAAGTGAAAGCTGATACGGCTGAGCAGGTTTCTGAGAATTGGGAACAGATAAAGATGAAGGAGAAAGATGGTAATAAATCTGTTTTAAGCGGTGTTCCGGATGCTCTACCTTCTCTTATAAAGGCATATCGCATACAGGATAAAGCTCGTAATGTGGGATTCGACTGGGAAGATCGCGAACAGGTATGGGAGAAAGTGAAAGAGGAAATCGGTGAATTTGAATCGGAAGTGGCAACCATGGATAAGGAAAAAGCTGAGGCTGAGTTTGGAGATGTCATGTTTAGCTTGATTAATGCTGCACGCCTATATAAGATTAACCCCGATAATGCACTGGAACATACCAATCAGAAATTTATCCGGCGTTTCAACTATTTGGAGGAGCATACCATCAAACAAGGGCGGAATCTCACTGACATGACGTTGGAGGAAATGGATGCAGTGTGGAACGAAGCAAAGAAAAAAGGTTTGTAATATTCTGTACATTGTATAATAAAAAGACCGGATATGTATTCGTTGGGTACATCATCCGGTCTTTTATTGTGTAAGTGTACGATATCAATAAAAATTCTGATGGAGTCTTTTTATTTTTTCTTTTTAGGTTTCAGGAGCTCTCGGTGAAATTTCATTTCAGCTCGCTGTATTTCAAAAATTTTCTTGGCAGAAAGAATTTTTTTGTATTTACGGACATATTCTAAGTCAAGCTTGTCAATTTGGATACGTGTTTCTATAACATCTTCTATCAACTGACCGTATTCACTTTCACTTACATTTTCTTCTTTACCTTTTCTTATCTTTTTCCAGGCTTCTTTGTTTAAGGCAGTTTTTTTATCCTGTAGTTCAAAATAAAGCGGGAAAAACTGTTTGGCTTCTTTGGTTGTAAGGTTTGCCTTTTCGGTAATGAATTTTTCTTGTATATTACGGAACTCTTCTTTACTCAGTTTAGCCTTCTGCGCATATACACTACTGCAGAAGCCTATGAAAAGAGCCAAAATATAAAATAGTTTTTTCATGTCTGGTTTAATTTTTCTTTAGTTGTAAATATTGTTGTCAGCTTCAGTTAAGTATTGATATAATTCGTAGTCATCCATCATTGTCTGATTGACGATCGGATCGAGGTATTCGTCTGGTATTTCTGTGTAATTTCCAATTTCCATATCTGTGCTTTGTGATGAAGGTTGTTCGCCTACGAAAGCGCGTACAGTGAACATCAGACCTACAAACATGGCAGCCATGTAAACCCATGGTTTGATGCGATCCCACATTCTGATTTCTGGTTCAGGCATAACTTCTTTTTCAGGAAGTTGCTCCATCAGTTTCTCGCTAAAATCCTGGAAATATCCTTCTGGAACAGTGAAAGGATTCTTCTTTCCATATTTCTTCAGTAAATCTTTATCTTCCTTCATAGTATGTTACCCTCCTTTATTATATTAGATAGCTGTTTGCTCATAAGGTTTAATCGTTTTGGCTTAAAAATTCTTCTATTTTTTTTACGGCATGATGATAAGAAGCTTTAAGGGCTCCCACACTTGTTCCCAGAATTTCGGATATCTCTTCATATTTCATTTCCTGGAAATATTTCAGGTTAAACACCATGCGTTGTTTTTCAGGAAGCGTTTGAATTGCTTTTTCAAATAGAAGCTGTGTATGATCACCATCAAAATAGGGATCACTTTCCAGCTTGTTTAAGGCCATCGCTTCTTCATCATCAATCGAAAGTTGATTCTGTGCACGTTGCTTGTTGAGAAAGTTCAGGCTTTCGTTTAGGGCAATACGGTACAGCCAGGTAGAAAGTTTAGCTTCTCCCCGGAAATAATTTAAGTTGCTCCACGCTTTGATGAAGGTATTTTGTAATAAATCGTTTGCATCATCATGGGAGAGAACCATTCGCCTGATTTGCCAGTACAGTTGCTCACTGTATGCTTTTACTACTTCTCCGAAAGCAGCACGTTGAGTTTCAGGATATTGCAGTCGATTGATTACATCTTCCTCGTTGTATGTATTCATATTGTTCGATTCTTTATTTCAGTTGTTTGGATTGTTGTCTAGGCAATAGGGTTTAAGTTGGTTGGATTTTATTAACATTCTCATTAAAGAGTAATGTTCATGTTTTCTTGTGCCAGTATTGTTTCCGGAAAGATACTCTGTGCCTCTTGAAGTAGATGTGCCTCATCTTCATATCTTGCAGAGAAATGTCCTATAATCAACCGCTTGACTTGTGCGTCGCGGGCGATCGTTGCGGCTTGTTCGGCTGTAGAGTGCATGGTTTGTTTGGCTCGGGCAACCTCTGTTTTCGCGAAAGTCGCTTCGTGGAACAGTAAGTCTATACCTTTTATCTGTTCTGTAATGCGTGGAAGATATGCAGTATCGGAGCAGTAGGCATAAGAGCGTGGGGGATCGGAAGGAGTTGTGAGTCGTTCATTGGGAATAACCGTTCCTTCTTCTGTTACATAGTCTTCTCCGTTTTTTATTCGGTTTATCATACATACAGGAATATGATAGAAGTCTATCATATCACGTTTGATGTGGTTTTGAGTTGGTTTTTCACGGAAGATAAATCCACAAGTAGGCAGACGGTGGCGCAATGGAATTGTTTCTACCGTAACGGAACGGTCATCGTATATGATTGTTTGCTCGCTTGGGTTAAAGGTATGAAATATAACTTTATATGGCATGCCTTTACAGAAAAAGTCTATATGCGGTGTAAGCAGTTTTTCCAGCTCCGGATGACAATAAATGTGTAAGTCGGCTGTACGTTCCAGCATACCGAATGTAGAAATCAGTCCAATTAGTCCAAAACAATGATCTCCATGTAAGTGAGAGATAAATATATGGTTTAACCTGCTGAATTTTAATCGTGAGCGGCGTAGCTGGATTTGAGTACCTTCTCCGCAGTCGATCATAAATAGCTTTTCCCGGATGTTTATGACTTGTGAGGTTGCCATGTGCCGGGTTGTCGGTAGTGCCGATCCACATCCTAATATGTTTACTTCGAATTTTTCCATATAAACAAAGATAGGTATATTAATGGAGAACCGAAAATATGGGTAGAAAGATTTTAAATAAAATGAGGGAATACGATTGAGTTAATCAAGGCTTAAGGTATAAAAAAAAGGGACTGTGCTTAGCACAATCCCTTTTCCTGATATCTAGAATTTAAGAATTATTTCTTACCTTCCAATTGTTCTTTCAAAGCAGCCAATGCATCGATGTCACCCAAAGTTGTAGAAGCAGCCTGGTTCTGAATCATAGGAGCTTCTTCTTTCTTAGATGATTTCTTTGTAGCTTTCTTTTCTGCTTTTTCTTCAGCTTTTGCTGCATCTTCGAAAATACGGCTGTGAGACAAGATGATTCTCTTAGCGTCTTTGTTGAATTCGATTACTTTGAATTCCAACTTTTCGTCCAACTGAGCCTGTGAACCATCTTCCTTAACCAAGTGTTTCGGAGTTGCGAAACCTTCAACACCGTAAGGCAATGCTACTACAGCACCTTTATCCAACATTTCGATGATAGTACCTTCGTGGATAGAACCTACAGTAAATACAGTTTCGAATACATCCCAAGGATTTTCTTCCAACTGTTTGTGACCAAGGCTCAAGCGACGGTTTTCTTTGTCGATTTCCAATACTTGAACTTCGATATCTGCACCGATCTGAGTGAATTCAGAAGGATGTTTTACTTTCTTAGTCCAAGACAGGTCAGAGATGTGGATCAATCCGTCTACACCTTCTTCGATTTCTACGAATACACCGAAGTTAGTGAAGTTACGAACTTTTGCAGTGTGCTTGGAACCTACAGGATACTTTTCTTCGATAGTTTCCCATGGATCTTGTTTCAACTGTTTGATACCCAAAGACATCTTACGTTCGTCACGGTCAAGAGTCAGGATAACAGCTTCTACTTCGTCACCTACCTTCATGAAGTCCTGAGCAGAACGCAAGTGCTGTGACCAAGACATTTCAGATACGTGAATCAAACCTTCTACG
>ENA-OPCI01001806-OPCI01001806.1-human-gut-metagenome-genome-assembly--contig:-NODE-1806-length-11377-cov-3.564211_pt1 | contig 11377 bp, 8 predicted proteins | sample MGYA00241564_ERZ501479 | MGnify/ENA primary metagenome ERZ501479 (study PRJEB25962, sample SAMEA2042630) | human gut metagenome | biome: human gut; feature: human-associated habitat; material: faeces...
ACTTGCTGCCGAAATTGCCTTCGAACATTCCCCGGCGGCCACGTTCAAACAGCACGGAATGCACGATTTATGAAGGTATTTTCCTTTTATAATAATCTTCTTCATGGTTTCGACAGTTTATAAATGAATGACAGTCCCAAATTGGTGACACCCCAATAACGTAGCGGACGAATAGTACACAACGCACCATTCGGCATATTAAGGAAAGTTTTATAACGACTGTTTGCATAACCCATACCCAAATTAAACTCCACTCCCCAAAGAGCGGTCAATGAAACAGTATAGCCGTAACTAAATCCTACACCCCAAAGAGGATAGCCAGTATCCTGATAACGATATTCTTTCCATTTCAGGTTATAACGAGCAATGTGTATATGCGGGCCGAGAAAATGCCCTCGTCCCGGTTTGGAAAACCAATAACGCAGTTCCGGCTGAAAAAGGACGATTCGTAAGGCAGAAGTACGTGTCAAGTCCCATGAACTCCACACTAAAGGCAAATCAAGAGAAAAACGGTGACCTATCTGTATCTCATAGGCCAAATTGACAGAAGCAATTGCCCATGCAGCGAGGTTTGTTTTCAAAGCGGAATATCTATCGGAAGTTTTGGGAAGAACATATATATAAGGTGTAGGAGCAGGCAGATAATTTGATACAGAACCTGCTGTCTCTATCATTTCGCCAACAGTTTTCATTCGGCATAAAGATACAGAAAGCGCTGTCGAATTCAAACACCCTTTTATCCAAACAATACAAATCATGGCATTGCGTAATAACGGAAGAATATGTTGTTGCATATATCTGAAGGCTTTGCCACCGTTCAGGAATTTAAGCAGAGATTCACGACGGGCAGGATTATGCACTTTATCAAGTATCATCAATACCTCTTCACGTTCATTGAAAGCTGTATCTGCCGAAACCAATGCTCGCAGCCCGTCCCAGTTCTCACCTTGCGGAAAAAGAGAGACAGGAACGGATGACAACAAAGGATAGTTATCGGCAAGATAGCGTTGCATGGTATCTGCACGTCGAACAGAGAGTTGTACATTGTATTTCTCTCGTCCTTCGGGAGAAGCATAGGTATATAAATGAATTGAATCTATAAAGGACACATGAAAAGAATCGGATAAAAGAGTTCCTAAGCAGTTAAGCACATTACGATTATCAGCATAAGCAATATCAATGTCTGTCTTGTCAAAACGAAAAAATGCAGTATGGGTAATACGGATATTTTCCTGTCCGCAAACGGGAAAAGAGAGGGCTAATAGGAACAATATAGCCAATAATTTTTGTGCTGATAGCATGGACATAATAGTATATAGGGTATTACTTATCAAGTAATGGCCGGCATACGAAGAGAAGAGTGTACAATTCGTGGAATCTGTACATGATTCAGCTGTTATTACCCCTATAAATTCCATCTTTCAACTGTCGAGGTTTCGGCTCCGCTTTTACATCCGAAGCGGGGAAAGGGGTTCGTATATCTTATACGGAATACGAACGGGGCAATATGTATTTTATAAGGTGGGATTTGCGGACTTCAGAACTAAATACAAGATTTAATTAAACTTTTTCTAACAATTAATTGGCATTTGGTAAAATTTAGCATATATTTACAACGTTAACAACACCGTTACTTGATAAGTAATTCCGGCTTATAATCCTGCCCTATATTCTGTTTCATTTTTCCATTTACATTTTCTAACGGAAGCTATCAGTTGCCTGTTTGCCTTATCGACCAGCTCATTGCCGAAAGGCTTGAGATAGGTTTCCGTCACCCGCAGGGACGAATGCCCCAAAGCCTGACTGATAATCCCCACCGGCTGTCCGCTATGGAAAGCAAGTGTAGCCCATGTGTGCCGGGCCGTGTATGAGCTGACCCGTACACCGGGCAGCAAGCGGCTCATCACCTGCCCCAACTTGCGATTGAAATGCCGAAGGGCATCCTGATAATTGCGGTACGACTGCCAGCCGTCCCGTATCCTCGCATCGAGTATGGGGAAAAGGTAGGGCGATGCAGAATGCCTGTCGGCGTACTTCGCTATCAGCGCAAGAGCCTCACGGGGAATGCGTACCGTTATCGGCTTATCCGTCTTATGACGGCTGTAGGTTATCCTGCCATCCTGCATATCGCGCTTGCGCAAATGGGCAAGGTCGATAAAAGGCATGCCGCGGAGCAAGAACATCAGCAGAAAATAAGCAAGTACCGCCTGCTGCTGCGGAGAAAGACCGGAAAGGTCGGCTTCCAGCAACTGTTCCATCTGGCGGGCAGTGAGCGCACGCTTGGTCTGCGACACCACACCGGTATAGACATCATCGAAGAGTCTCGGATTGTGTTCCGCCGTGCCGGGCGGCATCCAACGGTTGTAAACGGCACGCAAAGTACGCATGTAGGTGGATATGGTGTTCTGCGTCAGTTTACGGACCAACATCCACTGTTCGTCCTCTTTCAGGCGACCGGGTGTGAAGACTTCCTGCATCGGCATGGAGCACTCCTCCTCTCCATTGTCGGAAAAACGGATGAAAGAGCGGAGCGTACAAGTATAAATATGTACTGCCGGCGGCTTCCTGTCACGCCTTAGTTCTTCAATCACTTTCATCATGTAGGCAGACAAATCCGTTGTGCCCACATCTTTTGTTTCTACTTCATTCATAAATCTGCTTTATTAGTTTTTTACGCAATATACGAACGAACAATCTTTCGCAAAGAGTGTTTGAAAGACTATTATTCCAACCTAAACGAAAAACTTAATATATGAAACAAATCTTACTCATCATCTTCTTGGGAGCAAGTGTTTCCGCAACGGCGCAAACCCTCTCCCTGAGCTTCGATGATGCCCTTCGGCAGATGCAGCAGGGAAACCGAAGCCTGAAGATAGCCGACAAGGGTATCGAGACCGCACGGACGGAACGTGACAAACTGAACGCCCTTTGGTATCCGAGCCTGCAAGGTGCGGGCACATTCGTACACCTGTCCGAAAAGATAGAAGTGAAGCAACCGTTGTCGCAATTTACCGACCCTGCCAAAGACTTTGTTCACAACCTCGTACCGGACGACCAATTTATCAGCAGTATCCTCGACCAGATAGGCAGCCACACCCTCGCCTTTCCGCTCGCACCCCGTAACCTCACCACGGTAGGTCTGACCGCCGAATGGATCGTGTTTTCCGGCGGAAAGCGCATCCGTGCCGGAAAGATAGGAAATGCAATGATTGACATCGCCCGCGAGAACCGCGAACAGACAGACGCCACGCAGCGTGTCCTCTTAGCAGAAAGCTATTTCGGACTGCGTCTGGCACAAGAAGTGGTGCGCGTACGCCAAGACACCTACAACAGCCTGAAACGTCATTACGAAAATGCCTTGAAACTGGAAGCCGCCGGAATGATAGACAAGGCCGGATGCCTCTTTGCGCAAGTGAACATGGACGAAGCGCAACGCTCGCTGGAAGCCTCGCAAAAGGAAACAGCCGTTCTGCAAAACGCTTTGCGTACGTTGCTCAACATAACGGATACTTGCAGCATACAGCCCGTTTCCCCGCTTTTCATAAACGCCGTGCTACCTGCAAAAGAGGAGTTCCTGCAAACCATGCAAACCGAAAACTATACCGTCAACCAATTGCAGTTGCAATCGCATATAGCCAAACAACAGCGTATCGAACAGAGCGGCTACCTGCCGGACATCGCCGTATTCGGCAAGCAGACGCTATATGCCCACGGCATCCAAAGCAACCTCATCCCCCGCACCATGATAGGAGTAGGATTCACCTGGAATCTCTTTGACGGTCTGGCACGGGAAAAACGGATACGCCAATCCAAGATAGCCCAACAGACCCTCTCCATAGGGCAGGAAAAAGCCAAAGACGATTTAAGTGTGGGTATCGACAAACTCTACACGCAGATGCAGAAAGCACAGGATAATGTTCGTGCCCTGAACACAACCATCGAACTGAGTGAAGAGTTAGTGCGCATCCGCAAGAAATCGTTCACTGAAGGCATGGCAACAAGCACCGAAGTAATAGATTCAGAAACGATGCTGGCAACCGTACGCGTGGCCCGACTGGCAGCCTATTACGAGTATGACGTGGCGTTGATGAATCTGCTGGCGCTTTGCGGCACGCCGGAAGAATTCGGGAAACTTAGTAATTTGAGAGTTGAGAATTAAAAATTGAGAAACAGGCTGTGCAATGAGGATTACACGGAAAACTCAGATTTTCCTTATTTCGTATAATCCGTACCTAAAAAGAAACATCAAGTGTATTTGGATACACCGTACTTTATAGTTTATACTTAAATTAAATGAATATCAGCAATAAAACCATCAGCATCGCATTCATCGTCGTATTAATCGTTACCGTAGGAGTATCGGTTATCGGAATGTCACTTATGAGCCGGCAGCCAATGGTGCTGCAAGGGCAGGTAGAAGCCACGGAGATACGCATCAGCGGAAAACTGCCGGGGCGTGTAGATTCTTTCCTCGTACAAGAGGGAGATTGGGTAAAAGCGGGTGACACGCTCGTTGTCATCAACAGTCCCACTATCGAAGCCAAATACCGTCAGGTAAATGCTTTGGAACAGGTGGCGCAGGAACAGAACAAAAAGATTGATGCCGGAACGCGCAGGCAGATTATCGCTACAGCCTTGCAGCTTTGGAATAAGACGCAAAGCGACCTGACGCTTGCCCAAACCACCTATCAGCGCATCCTCACCCTTTATAAAGACAGTGTGGTTACTTCGCAACGAAAGGACGAAGTAGAAGCCATGTACAAAGCTGCACAAGCTGCCGAACGCGCGGCATACCAGCAATATCAAATGGCTGTGGACGGCGCGCAAAGCGAAGACCGCGCAGCCGCACGTAGCCTTGTAGATGCCGCACGCAGCACGGTGGATGAAGTTTCCGCCCTTCTTGTAGACTCCAGGCTCACTGCTCCCGAAGACGGACAGATAGCCACTATCTTCCCCAAGCGCGGCGAGCTGGTGGCTCCGGGCACGCCTATCATGAGCCTGGTGGTGATGAGCGATGCACACGTAGTCCTGAACATCCGGGAAGACCTGATGCCACAGTTCAAAATGGGCGGCACTTTCAAAGCGGACATTCCTGCCCTCGGCAAGAAAGACATAGAGTTCCGCATCTATTACATCAGTCCGCTGGGAAGTTTCGCCACTTGGAAATCGACCAAGCAGACAGGCAGTTACGATATGCAGACGTTCGAGATACATGCACGACCTGTACAAGCGGTGGAAGGGCTTAGACCGGGAATGTCGGCAATCGTAAATAAAGTATAAAAAGGAAAGAAGGGAAACCGGACAATCTTTTTCAGACATAAGAACAAAAGAACATATTCATGATTATAACATATGCTAATGTTTTCTTATTTGTTCTTATGTCTAAAAAATCCGTCATCACCCTATTTGAAAAAAGTCTGTCATCACCCAAGTCGATACCGTTCAGAGTTGAAGCGCCAATCATCTCACCATACAAATTTCTTATTATGAATTTATTATATAATGTCCTCTTCCGCGAATGTCACCGTATCACCTCACGCCGTCTCTATTTCGGCGTGTGCATCCTCCTGCCCTTGTTCTGCCTGTTCTTTATGGCTACCATTTTCGGAAACGGACAGATGGAGAATATTCCTATCGGCATTGTAGACCAAGATAATACGGCAGCCTCACGTACCATAGCACGGCGCATTGCAGCCACACCTACTTTCCGGGTTACGGAGCACTTTACGGACGAAGCCTCTGCACGACAGGCATTGCAACGGAAGGAGATATACGGCTACTTGTCCATCCCGCCGCAGTTTGAGCAGAAAACAGTCAGCGGGACGGGTGCAACGCTGACTTACTATTACCATTACGCCCTTCTTTCGGTAGGAAGCGAACTGATGGCAGCATTTGAAACCACACTCGCCCCCGTAGCACTGTCGCCCATCGTTGTACAGGCTGAAGCATTGGGTGTGGGGCAGGAACAGATACAGACGTTCCTTCTTCCGGTAGAAGCCAATACACATCCGCTTTATAATCCGGATATGGATTACTCTATCTATCTGAGCCAGCCGTTTTTCTTCGTTCTATTCCAGATACTGATTCTACTTGTAACGGTGTATACCATAGGCAGCGAATTCAAGTTCGGGACAACGCAAGAATGGATGGGGGCTGCCACACCCGCAGGAAAAGACCCGGCTAATCTGCGGAATGCCGATATGCTGACTGCCGTCGCAGGAAAGCTGTTGCCCTACACCGTTATGTTCTCCGTTATAGGCATACTGGCAAACTACGTGTTGTTCGGACTGATGAACATACCGTTTCAAGGCAGCTTGTGGCTGATGAACATCGTAACGGTACTGTTTATCATGGCTACGCAGGCATTGGCGGTGCTGATATTCTCTATCTTTCCCAAGATAGCCTATATCATCAGCGTGGTGTCAATGGTAGGCTCTTTGGGAGCTACACTGTCGGGAGTGACATTTCCGGTAACGGCAATGTATGCACCGGTGCATGCGGCGTCCTACCTGTTTCCGGTACGGCACTTCACCGAAGCGGCACAGGCTATGATTTATTTCGGTGCGGGGTTTGCTTATTTCTGGCAATCGGTGGCTGTACTACTGGTATTCCTGCTGCTGGCCATACTGATTCTGCCTTTATTGAAGTGGTGGATACTGAGGAGGAAGGAAAGCGAAGAAACTCTCCATATCGGAGACAAAGCATTGTCCGGCATTGCAGCGACCGATATACAGTCCGGTATATCATCCGGTACATCGCCCGGCACGGAAGCATCCCTGAGCAATGTCATCCGCCACGAATGGAAAGCCATTGCCACCAATCCCGCCATCCTGCTGGTGCTGGCAGGGGGAATCTTCCTTTATGGCTTACTCTACAACTATATGTATGCTCCCAATCTGGTACGCAAAGCACCGGTTGCCGTAGTAGACCTCTCCCACTCCGCACTCAGCCGGGAGTACGTACGATGGCTGGATGCCGCCCCGCAGACTTCGGTCTATGCCCAAACGCCCAATATCCTCGAAGCCCGCAAGTGGATGAAAAAAGGCGAGGTTACCGGTATACTCTACATCCCTTCCGACTTCGAGACGCATGTAGCGCGCGGCGAGACTTCCGTATTCACCCTGTATGCCGCCACGGACGCACCGTTTTGTCAATAATGTTATTTATGCCTGTGTTGCACTGGTGGGTGCATTCATTATCCCTGGAGGCAGACTGACAGTCGGAGGACTTTCCGTACTTCTCTCCTATGCCAACCAGTATATGAAACCATTCAATGATATCAGTTCCGTTGTTACAGAACTTCAGAATGCTCTTGCCTGTGCAGGCAGAATCTTCGATCTGCTGGAGGAGGAACCGGAAGTTGCAGAGGTTTCTGAGACACTGAAAGATGTAAAGGGTGAAGTAGATATTAAGAATGTGTGCTTCCATTATGATGAATCAAAGAAACTGATTGAGGACTTTAATCTCCATGTAAAACCAGGTATGCGCGTTGCCATTGTAGGACCTACCGGATGCGGTAAGTCAACCTTTATCAACCTTCTGATGAGATTCTATGATGTAAATTCCGGATCTATTTCCGTTGACGGCAAACCGATCAGAGACATTACCCGCCATTCTCTCAGAAGCAGCTATGGTATGGTGCTTCAGGAAACATGGATCAAAAACGGAACTGTCCGCGACAATATCTCGATTGGAAAACCGGAAGCTACAGATACTGAAATCATCGAAGCAGCCAAGCTTACCCACAGTTGGGAATTTATCCGGAGGCTTCCTAAAGGACTGGACACCATGCTCAACGAAGACAGCTTAAGCCAGGGACAGAAACAGCTGCTGTGTATCACACGAGTTATGCTCTGTCTGCCTCCGATGCTGATCCTGGATGAAGCCACTTCCAGTATTGATACACGAACAGAATTACAAATTCAGGAAGCGTTTGAACGAATGATGGAGGGAAGAACAAGCTTTATCGTAGCTCACAGGCTTTCAACCATCCGAAATGCAGATCTGATTCTTGTTATGAAAGACGGAAGTATCATTGAGCAGGGTACTCATGATGAGCTGATTGCAAAAGGTGGATTTTACCATACTTTATATAACAGCCAGTTTGCAAAAGTTTCTGAATAAAACAAGCCAGATAATAAATCAAAAAGGAACAGCTGTCCATCACGGCTGTTCCTCTTTTTGATTTTGTAAAATGTTTTTTTATTTTTATCAGATTGCCCGGGTAGCATCTTTCAGCCATTCTTTTTCTTCTTCGTTCAAATACGGAGAAATCTTCTCATATACCTGCGCATGGTAATCATTGAGAAGGTTACGTTCCCGGACACTCATCAGTTCCGACACCACTCCATCCAGGTCAAAAGGTACCATAGTCAGAAATTCAAAGCACATAAACTGACCATACTCTGTTTTTTCAGCTTTTTTACAGACCATCAGATTTTCATGACGGATTCCAAATTCATCCTCTCTGTAATATCCCGGCTCATCAGAGGTGATCATTCCCTCCTCCAGCACTGCATTTCCACCCGGAACAATTTTCCATCGGAAGCTATTGGGTCCTTCATGGACATTCAGAAGATATCCTACTCCATGACCGGTTCCATGTTTAAAATCCTCTCCCATTTCCCACAACGGCTGTCTCGCCAGAATATCCAGGTTTACACCGGTACAGCCATGAAGAAATCTGGCAGCTCCCAGATTCAGAGTTCCCCGCAAAACTGCTGTGAAATACTTTTTCTCTTCCTCAGTAGTCGGTCCCATGACAACAGTACGGGTAATATCAGTAGTTCCCTCTTTATAATGTCCTCCTGTATCTGCCAGAAGAAAGCCGGATGGTTCCAGAGGAATATCCGTTTCGGGTGTTGCAAAATAATGTACAATAGCAGCATGCTTTCCATAGGCAATAATCGGATCAAAACTGTTATCTATGAAATCCTCCTGTTCCAAACGGAATTCATACAGCTTTTCTGCTGCACTTAATTCTGTGATCGGAATCCTTCCAACATTCTTCTTTAACCAGTATATGAACTTTGTAACTGCAACTCCGTCTCTGATATGCGCAATGCGTTCATTTTCCACCTCAACAGGATTCTTCGTTGCCTTGGGAAGAAGTGTAAGATTTTCTTCATCCAGAATCCGGGTGTCTGCCGGAATATTGCTAACCAGACGACTGTTGACTTTCTTTTTGCAGAGAAGAACTTTTTTGTCCTTTTTAAATGTTTTCACATACTCATAGATACTGTCATAGGGAAAAAGGGTCACACCATCTTTTTCCAGCGCTTCCAGTACGTCTGTCTGAAAGGCTTTCTCATTTGCAAAAAGTCTGATCTCTGTTTTTGTCATTACAAGATAAGAAAGAACCACCGGACAACAGTGGATATCTCCCCCACGTATATTTAACAGCCAGGCAATATCATCCAGAGAAGTCAGTACAAATAAATCTGCACCCTTCTTCTCCATTGCTTTGCGGATTCTTGCGCATTTATCAGCTCTGGATTCTCCTGCCCATTTTATATCCAGCTCTGTAACCGGTTCACAGGAAAGTACCGGACGGTTTTCCCATATATCCCCTGCCAGATCGTGATCAACGCTGAGAGACACACCGTTTTCATCCAGCATTTTCTCCAGTTCTGATGCCTCTTTTGAGCTGACAGTACGTCCGTCAAATCCCAGACACATTCCCTGTGTCAGATTTTTTTTCAGAAATTCATGAACTGTGGGAACTTCCGGCTCACCCATTTTAAATAAAGTAATTCCTGTTCCCTCCAGCTGATCTGCAGCCTGGATAAAATAACGTCCATCCGTCCATAATCCTGCCATATCCTGCATGATCACCGCAGTGCCTGCAGAACCGGTAAATCCTGTGATATATTTTCTGCATTTGAAATATTCACCTACATATTCTGAACCATGAAAATCATCTGTAGGAATCAGATATGCATCAATTCCTGTCTCTTTCATGCGTGCACGAAGTGCTGTTATTCTCTCTTTTACTGTCATTCGTTTTTACCCTTAAGGCTGCTATCTGCAGTCGTTTTATCATTTTCGCCAAGTGTTTCGTTCATACTTCCCATACGATATCCCAGAATATCCATGGTCACATAAGTGAATCCATACTCCTTAAATTTCTTCACAATATCCTCTCGGACATTTTTTTCCAGAAGTTTCGGAAATTCCTCCGGCATGATCTCAATTCTTGCAAGTGAACCGTGAATACGGACACGTACCTGATGGAATCCATAGTCAAGTAAAAGCTGCTCTGCTTTCTCAACCATTCCAAGCTTTTCCTCACTGATGGTCTCTCCATAGACAAACCTGGAGGACAGACAGGCAAATGACTGTTTGTCCCAGGTCGGAAGCCCCAGTTCCTTTGAGTATTCTCTGATCTCCGCTTTCGTCAGCTTCGCCTCACGTAGCGGGCTCTTAACTCCAAGTTCTTTTACGGCGATCAGACCTGGTCTGTAATCGCCATTATCATCCATATTTGATCCCTCTGCAATATATTCAATCCCATTCTTTTTTGCAATATCGCCAATCTTCTCAAACAGTTCTTTTTTACATAAATAACATCTGTTCGGAGGATTCTTTGAAAATCCTTCAATCTCCAATTCCTCAGACTGGCAGATCACATGCTGAATCCCCTCTTTCTCGCAGAATGCCTTCGCTTCATTCAGCTCTCTTTTCGGGAAAGAACAGGATTGAGCTGTAATCGCAATCGCCTTATCACCCAGCACATCATGAGCTACTTTTAATAAGAATGTAGAATCCACTCCACTTGAGAAAGCAACTGCTACACTGCCAAGTCCCTTCAGATATTCTTTTAAATGTTCCAGTTTATTTTCCATATCAGTCTGCCTCTTGTCCGTTTTTTATTGTACCTGTAGCACTCCTCGTAAATAATGTATATTGATCTGGCTCAACAAAGCGTGAAAGTTGAACTTTCTCAAATGTATTATTTAACAGGGTGCTATAGCTTCATTATAATATAGGCAATGACTGTTCAGCAACTTATTTTTCGCATTGCGAAATGTGTTACTGAAAATAGAACGAACAATATTGATTTATGTTTCTTGTATCTTTTCTAACGCTTCCCCGACTTCTGTTACTTCTTTAAATAGTTTCTAAAGTAACAGCCTCTCTTAACTTCTTTATTTACAGTTTGTCTACTTCTTTTTCTGAAGCAGTTCTCCGTTTGTTTCTTCCCCATTCATACATGACATAATAATTAGCCACTACCCCATATTATAAATAACACCCAGAGATACTTATTTCAGACTGATAATCAGATTTTTATTGAATTTATTAATCTATATGTTATGACAACATATCTTTCAGACATGTACTCCGGTAGTCACTCGGTGATATTTTATATCTTTCT
>ENA-OPCI01001817-OPCI01001817.1-human-gut-metagenome-genome-assembly--contig:-NODE-1817-length-11333-cov-2.842703_pt1 | contig 11333 bp, 7 predicted proteins | sample MGYA00241564_ERZ501479 | MGnify/ENA primary metagenome ERZ501479 (study PRJEB25962, sample SAMEA2042630) | human gut metagenome | biome: human gut; feature: human-associated habitat; material: faeces...
GGTACTCTCTGCGCTTACAATAGGAGACAAAGAAGAGCTGAGTGAGAGTATCGTAGAGACGTATTCGGTTGCCGGAGCCAGCCATGTACTGGCACTTTCCGGGCTGCATATCGGCTTTATTTCCGCCCTGTTGCTGTTTGTCCTGTCTCCTTTGTGGATTAGGTGGCGGTTTTTAAAGCCGTTTTTGTTTCTGTCTGTAATCCTCTTGTTGTGGGGATTTGCTTTCCTTACAGGGTTGTCTTCTTCCGTGGTACGTGCGGTTGTCATGTGCTCATTTGGATTACTTTCCATGCTGATACCTGCCTGCCGGAAGCTTACTTTGAATACATTGGGGGTTACGGCTTTCCTGATGCTGCTGTTTAACCCTGTCTGGCTGTTTGATGTGGGATTTCAGTTGTCTTTTTCGGCTGTTGCAGCTATTGTACTGTTACAACCCGGGCTATACGGGTTGTTATCGGTGAAGAACCGCCTTTTGCGTAAGGCGTGGGGGCTGGTTACTGTTTCCGTTGCCGCCCAGATAGGAACGGCTCCGTTGGTAATGCTCTATTTTTCACGCTTTTCCACACACTTCCTCTTGACTAATTTGTTGGTAATCCCGTTGGTTTCGTTGATTGTGTATGCGGCTGTTATATTGCTTGTCCTGACTCCTTTTCCTGTCTTGCAACAGCTCTTTGCCGATGTGGTAGAAATACCGCTAAGGATGCAGAATGCTTTGCTCCGTTGGATAGAACAGCTCCCTTTGGCTTCCATAGACCGGATTTGGGTCGATATATGGGATGTCTTCCTGTTTTATTGTTGCCTGTTGTTGTTCTGCCGTGTTTGGATGAGGCGTACGGCAGCGAATGTGTATATCGCTTTGTCAGCCCTGCTGCTATGCGTCTCCTATCATTCGTATGCGTTTATCACAGATGCTCCCCGGCGCAGCATTGTTTTTTATAATGTCCGTGGCTGTCCGGCAGTGCATTGTCTGGCAGATAACTCCGCTTCATGGCTGGTCTGCGCCGATACACTGCCCGATGTCACCCGGTTGGAACGTTCGCTTTCTTCCTACTGGAACCGTTTGCGCCTGGAACGTCCTGACGTGATTGAGGGAGATTGTTTGCTTCCTGAAATTTCAGTCCGTAACAAAACCGTTTTCTATGCAGGGAAACGCATCTGTCTGTTGTACGACGACCGTTGGGGCAACAAGATATCCGGTGTGCCTGTTTTTATTGATTATCTGTATGTTTCTCACGGTTATAAGGGAGATATGCAGGAACTCGTTTCCTTGTTTGAAGTAGGTACGGTAGTGATTGACGCATCTCTTTCCGAATACTATCGGGAGAGGATTATCAGCGATTGTGTCCGGTTGGGAATTCCTTATCTTCCTCTTTCCGAAAAAGGTTCTGTGCACATATTATTATAAATCATAAACTTTTTCGTACTTTTGCCCTTTCTTTTGTTGCAGGTGAGACGAAGTTGTTCCGGATATGCAACGTAAACTGTAAAATAGCGAGTAACTATATGTTGACCAAAGTAATAGATCAATCTAAAATAGACCACTTTGCCAAGTGGCTGGAACGTGCGGATAAAATAGTTATTGTTGCCCATGTGGCTCCCGACGGAGATGCAGTAGGCTCTTCTCTGGGGTTGTGGCATTTTCTTAATACGCAGGACAAGGATGCGACTGTCATTGTTCCCAATGCTTTTCCCGATTTCCTGAAATGGATGCCCGGCAGCAAGGATATACTTCTGTACGACCGTTATAAAGAGTTTGCCGACAAATTGATAGCGGAAGCCGATGTCATCTGTTGCCTCGATTTCAACGCTATCAGCCGTATCGATACTATGGCAGACGCCGTGTTGGCTTCTCCTGCGCGGAAGATACTGGTAGACCATCATTTGAATCCTGAAGATTTTTGCAGAATCATCATTTCCCATCCCGAAATATCCTCGACTTCCGAGCTGGTGTTCCGCCTGATTTGCCGCATGGGCTATTTCAGTGACATCACCAAAGAGGGAGCTGAATGTATCTATACCGGTATGATGACCGATACGGGTGGCTTTACGTACAACTCCAATAACCGTGAAATTTATTTTATAATCAGTGAGTTGCTTTCGAAAGGTATCGACAAGGATGATATTTACCGGAAAGTGTACAACACCTATTCCGAAAGTCGTCTGCGTCTTATGGGGCATGTGCTGTCGCAGATGAAAGTCTATCCGGAGCATCGTGCCGCCCTGATTACGCTGACTAAGAAGGAACAAGGCAATTTCAATTATATCCGTGGCGATAGCGAAGGGTTTGTAAACATACCGTTGAGCATTAAAAATGTCGTTTTCTCCTGCTTCCTGCGTGAAGATACGGAAAAGCCGATGATAAAGGTATCCCTGCGTTCGGTAGGCAGTTTCCCCTGCAACCGGCTGGCTACAGAATTCTTTAACGGCGGCGGGCATTTAAATGCTTCCGGCGGAGAATTTTACGGTACATTGGAAGAGGCTAAAAAAGTGCTGGAACTTGCATTGGAAAAATTCAAACCGCTGCTTAATGCCAAAGGATAAAAAAACAGCGGTTGTAAAGGTTAAAAGATACGAACTTTCTACTTGCAACTTTTAACTTTCGGGTAAATCAGATATTTTTGTACGAAATTACTAAATAACAGAAATGAAGAAACTTACTTTATTCTTTTTATCCTTACTGGCATTCGGCTTGGGTTTTCAGGCGTGTGATGACGGCAAGACCTATGCGGAAATGCTTGATGAGGAAAAAGACGGTATAAATGACTTTATCAAAAAGGAAGGCATCAAGGTCATCTCTCAAAGCGAATTTTATGCGCAGGATTCTACTACCAACGTCGAGGAGAATGAGTATGTGCAGCTTGCCAGCGGAGTGTACATGCAGATAGTGGATAAAGGCTCTGAAAATGCAGCCGACACTGTGAAAAACAACGATGAAGTGCTGGTGCGTTTTATGGAATATAGCATTCTTGACAAAGATACCACATTGTCCAACCTGAATGCGGTGGAAACCGTAGATGCATTCCGCTATGCGGTAACTCCTTCGTCCATTGCAGGGACATTCCTGCAGGGATATATGATGACTTATTATTCATCACCGACAGTTCCGGCAGGCTGGCTTGTCCCGTTGACTTATGTTCGCGACATGGCTCATGTCAAACTGATTGTTCCTTCCAAGATGGGGCATCAGACAGCCATGCAATATGTCTACCCTTATTTTTATGACATCCGGAAATATCAAATCAGGAAATAACTAACCATTTATTTAAATAATTAACCTATGACTCTAATCAAATCTATCTCTGGAATCCGCGGAACAATAGGCGGTGGTGCAGGCGAGGGGTTGAACCCGCTCGACATTGTGAAGTTTACTTCGGCATACGCTACGCTTATCCGCAAAACGTGTACAGTAAAAAGCAACAAAATTGTAGTAGGCCGTGATGCACGCATCTCGGGCGAGATGGTAAAGAATGTGGTGGTAGGCACGCTCATGGGTATGGGCTGGGATGTAGTGGACATCGATTTGGCTTCTACTCCGACTACCGAACTGGCTGTTACCATGGAAGGTGCCAGCGGAGGTATCATCCTGACTGCTTCTCACAATCCCAAGCAATGGAATGCCTTGAAACTTCTGAATGAGAAAGGAGAGTTCCTGAACAAGGAGGAGGGCAACGAAGTGCTTCGTATTGCCGAAGCTGAAGAGTTCGACTTTGCCGAAGTGGACAAGCTCGGCTCTTATCGCAAAGACCTTACTTATAACCAAAAGCATATCGACAGTGTGTTGGCGCTTGACCTGGTGGATGTGGAAGCTATCAGGAAAGCCGATTTCCGCGTAGCCATTGATTGTGTAAACTCCGTAGGCGGCATCATTCTTCCGCAACTGCTGGAACAGCTCGGAGTGAAGCATGTGGAGAAACTCTACTGCGAGCCTACCGGTAATTTCCAGCACAATCCGGAACCTTTGGAAAAGAATTTGGGCGACATCATGAACCTTATGAAAGGCGGTAAGGCAGACGTTGCTTTTGTGGTAGACCCGGATGTAGACCGTTTGGCCATGATTTGTGAGGACGGTAAGATGTACGGTGAAGAATATACGCTGGTTACCGTGGCCGACTATGTGTTGAAGCACACTCCGGGCAATACGGTTTCCAACCTGAGTTCTACCCGTGCGTTGCGTGACGTAACACGTAAGTACGGTCAGGAATATTCCGCTTCTGCTGTAGGCGAAGTGAATGTAACTACCAAGATGAAAGAGGTAGGCGCTGTTATCGGTGGCGAAGGCAATGGTGGAGTTATTTATCCTGCCAGTCACTACGGACGCGATGCTTTGGTAGGTATTGCCTTGTTCCTCAGTCACCTGGCGCACGAAGGTAAGAAGGTTAGCGAATTGCGTGCCACTTATCCGGCCTATTTCATGGCAAAGAACCGTGTAGACCTGACTCCGGATACGGATGTCGATGCCATCCTTGCCAAAGTAAAAGAAATCTATAAGAACGAAGAAATCAATGATATTGACGGTGTAAAGATTGACTTTCCCGACAAATGGGTACATTTGCGCAAGAGTAACACGGAACCGATTATTCGCGTTTACAGCGAAGCGGCTACGCCGGAAGCAGCCGAAGAAATTGGTCGGCAGATTATGAAAGTAATTGAAGACTTGGCAAAATAATTGTACCGTTCTTTAGAACACAGAAACACAAAGAAACAGAGTTTAGCTGTCTACTCTCTGTATCTTTGTGTTTCTGTGTTTTTTATGTTGTTACAGTTGAATGATTCTCCCTATCTCTTGCTCGAAATTGGGAGTGAATATCCCTTTCCCTATATTTTCTTTAATTTCCTCTGTACTCCAGAAGCGTCCGCCATCCAGCTCGTCGCTGGGATGTATCTCTCCGTCATATACGGTTTTGTGCACAAAGACAAGCTCCTTTTCGCGTGCGGATTCAAAAACATAGCTGGTAACGGTTTCCGGTGCGAAGTCGGTTATCCCTAATTCCTCGCGCACTTCCCGTTTCAGTGCCATTTCTACGCTTTCGCCTAAATCTACGTGCCCGCCTACCGAGGTATCCCATTTGCCGGGTTGTATGTCTTTCCATTCGGGACGTTTTTGCAGGTATAATTCTCCTTTGGAATTGAATACATGCAGATGAATTACGGGGTGCAACAGTTTGCTTCCGTTGTGACACTCACCGCGGGTGGCTGCACCTATGATGTTTCCCTGCTCGTCAACAAGAGGAAACATTTCCTGGTTATTGTCGCTATTCATTAATTCTGAGCTTTTTGTTGGTTTTATCGATGAAAATGGTGCATTCTCCGAGAATAGTTACGGTATCAGCAAAGACGAATCACCGTAACTCAAAAATCGGAAATCATGGGCAAGCGCATAATCGTAAATCTTGCGCCAATCTCCATGCAGAAACGCTGAGACAAGCAGCAGCAATGTGCTTTGCGGCTGGTGGAAGTTGGTAACCATGGCTTTTACGATTCTATATTCGTATCCCGGAGCAATGATGATTTGCGTGCTGGAATGCAACGTTTCCATGTGATGCCGGTCGAGGTAGGCTATGATTGCCTGCAAAGCATCTACAGCGGGTGTTGCTGCTGTTTCAAGCGCTGTTTCATAAGGTTGCCATTGTTTTACATGCAAATCTTCTTCCGTAGCGTTAGGATTGTGCAGCAGAGTAACGCCTATGTGATAGAGGCTTTCCAGTGTACGTACAGAGGTTGTCCCTACTGCAATGGCTTTTCCTTCATGTGCTACCAGCTTCTCCAGCGTACTTCGATTGACGGATATGTATTCCGTGTGCATTTCGTGCCCTTCTATCTCTTCGCTTTTGACAGGTTTGAACGTGCCGGCTCCTACGTGCAGGGTCAGTTCTTCCAATGCTACCCCTTTTTCACGCAAAGCGTCCAAAACCCGTGGAGTGAAGTGCAGACCGGCTGTCGGTGCGGCTACCGAACCTTTTATCTTGGAATAAACGGTCTGGTAAGTCTCCTTGTCACTCTCCTGCGTCTCCCGGTTCAGATAAGGAGGGATGGGTAGTTCGCCGAACACTTCGAGAATATCGGCGAATGTTATTTCCGGATTGTTCCAGCGGAAATCCACCCAATGGCTGGTTCCATGGCACGCACCGCGTTCGGCGGTCAGGGTAAGCGGCTTTCCTTTCACGGTTATTTCCCGTTTGAGCGCACCTTCTTTCCATTTCTTCAGATTGCCAATCATGCAGAGCCAGCTGCATTTTTTCGTTTGCTGGAAGGACAGTACATAATCGTTCGGCTGTATCGGCTCCAGACAGAACACTTCAATCAGAGCTCCCGTTTCCTTGCGAAAGTGCAGGCGTGCCTGAATCACCTTTGTATTGTTGAATATCATCAGTTCGCCCTGCTCCAGATATTCAGGCAGCGCAGTGAATGTATCTTCGCTTACTTCGCCGTGGCGGTATACCAACAGCTTGGATTGGTCACGTACTGCCAGCGGAAACTTTGCAATCCGTTCATCGGGCAGCGGGTAATTGTATTCGCTTATTTTGATATGTTTTGTATCTTCCATTTGATTTCGTTTCATAATTTGCGCAAAAGTACCGATGTTTGCTCTGTACATTGTATATCAGTTTTTTATTTTTTAATGTAACCAAACTCGTACGTGCATGTTTCTCATCGAACCTGACAAAGGTAACAATTATTTTTTATCTGATTCATCCTCCTTTCATTTTTTATCCTTTTCAATTCTTCTCAAATCCTTATATTATGAGAAAAGAGGATCTACCGGGGTAACCCTGTTTCAGATGATGGGCGGGATATTTATTTGAAGGTGATGAAATCGGAAGTAATTCTAGTGGTGGATGTAATCGGCACTGATGGTATTCACCGAACGGTTGTTTGTTGGGCGGTGCAAAATCGGGAAAAGTCGTAAAATCCTATTTTTTTTCGTCTAAAAATGTATCTTTGCGCCTGATATGGCAACAAAAAGAGTGCTTGTAGATAGGAATTTTGGCCGCGTCATTATGCGTACACACCGTTTGGTATGTCATTTATCATGTTATCAGATGATGTAACCATTTCATTTACCGGGCTATGTATTGTTGTATGAATTTTCCCATACCCGTGGAATGAACTTCACAAGTTCAATACGGATTTTTAAGTTAAATGCTATAATCTACTACGATGGAACATGTAATTTATATTTCTGATGAAACACCGTATTAGAGTTACTGATTTTTATTGTTTATAACTTTAATGATGGCTATGGAAAAACTTATTATAGAGCAGTTGAAGCAAGGAAACGAAGATGCTTTTAAATACATATATAAACAGCATTATGTATTGCTTTGCCGTTTTGCGAACCAAATGTTGGCTGATGCTGCTCTGGCTGAGGAAATAGTGGATGATGCAATTTTTTATTTGTGGGAGCACCGGAGCGATATTGAAATTGAATATTCAATTCGTGCATACCTTATGCGTGCCGTCCGTAATCGTTGTTTGAATGAGCTGAATTCGTTAAGAAGGCGGGAAGAACTTTTGGTTTCTTCATTTTTTCTTCCGGAAAATATGGAATTTCTGGATCTGGTTTTTGTCGAAGATGAGCATCCTTTGGGTTATTTATTGGAGCAGGAATTGGAAAGTGAACTGATTCGGAATATTGAAGAACTTCCTTTAGAATGTCGAACGGTGTTCAAAAAGAATCGTTTTGAACAGAAAAAATACGAAGAAATAGCAATAGAACTTAATATCTCGGTAAACACGGTTAAATACCACATGAAGAAAGCATTATCCTGTCTTCAGCAACGGATGGAAAAGTACCTGAAACTACTTGTTCTCTATGTTTTTTTAGGAAATTGAAAAAAAACTTCATTTTGACTACCCTTTAAAACTTATTTTTTGCCTTATATAATAACAGCACTTAATATATGCAGATGAAAGAAGAATATAACGATATAGACGGATTGATTACATCTTATTTATCAGGGAATTTGGATAAAGCCTCTTTTTCCGAGTTGCAGAAATGGACTATGGAATCGGAAGCTAACCGTATTTATGTTCGGAATAAGTTAGAACTTTGGTTTTCTTCGGGGGTATCGGGAAGTGTTGAACCATTTGATGAAGATGCGGCTTTTACTTTGTTTCAGCAGCGGGCAGCTATATTCCCGAAAAAAGAAAAGCCGGCAAGACGTTCTTTCTCTTGGAAAATGTTATATCGTGTGGCTGCTGTGCTTTTGGTATTATTAGTTCCTTTTGCCACTTATTATCAGGGAAAACATACAGTAAAACAGAACTTTTCGGATATAGTGGTGGAAGCTTCATTAGGTACACATACAAAATTAAATTTGCCTGATGGAAGTTTGGTTTGGTTAAATGCCGGTTCTAAAGTTACTTATTCTCAGGGATTTGGTGTAGATGACCGTAAGTTGACATTAGAAGGAGAAGGCTATTTTGAGGTTGCCCACAATGAGAAAGTACCCTTTGAGGTTTGTACCAAAGAGGTGAATCTCCGTGTATTGGGAACAAAATTCAATTTTAAGAACTATTCCAATGACGAGGAGGTGATGATTAGTTTGGTAGAAGGAAAGGTAGCACTGCAGAATGGGATAAAAGCGATGGAGGAACTTTATTTGGAACCGAATGAACGGATGGTGCTGAATAAATTGACTGGCGAAATGGTTAAATCGAAAGCGAATGTAGAGTATGCAAATATTTGGAGAGATAATAAACTGTTTTTTGATGAAGAGTTGTTAGAGGATATTGCAAAAAAACTGATGCGAAGTTATGATGTGCGTATCGAAGTTGCGGACTCACTGCGGGATAGACGTTTTTATGGTGATTTTATGATAAATAAAAATACCATTGAAGAGGTGCTTGAAACCATAGCTTCTACCAGCAGGATGAATTACCGATACGAAAATGGAAAGTATATACTTTATTAATATATTGTAGAACCTAAAAATCTAAATTTATGAAGCAAATAATTTCTACCGGTTGATGTGTAAAGTAGGAGATGCTTGATATAAAAAAGGAGGATGCGGCCACACCCTCCCGATTAAATCAAGTCAAGTATTCTTTTCAAAAACACTTGTTGAGTTAAAGAAGTAGCAAATATAGTAAATCTTTAATTCTTATAACCTTATTCTAATTTATTTATTTTAAAAATCAGAAGAATTATGAGATGTTTTGATAAGGCTATTTTAGTAGCTTCAGTAGCACTTTGCTTTAATTTATCGGCTTTCTCTCAGGATATTACATTGAAAACCAATAATATAACAGTAAAGGAAGCTATCGAACAAATAAAAAAATCATCAGGATATTCATTTGTCTTTTCATCCCTTGATTTGGATACGAAAAAGCGTGTCTCCATTTCTGTAAAAGATGCGGTAATAGAAGAAGTTGTAAAACAACTTTTGAAAGGACAGTCCGGTTTGAGTTATGAAATTCAGGATAAAAAAGTAATTATTAAAAGAGCCCGGCAACCGCTGAATCGTGAGCAGCAAGGTGAGGTGACAGGAAGGGTGATTGATGTAAATGGTGAGCCGGTAATTGGCGCAACAGTGATAGTACAAGGTACTTCCAATGGTACAATAACTGATTTTGATGGTAATTTTACTCTGAATGCAATGAATAATGCTGTTTTGGAAATTTCTTATATTGGTTATGAGACCCGACAGTTGAAACCGCAAAACGGCAAGATGCTGGTTGTGACTTTAAAGGAGGATACACAAGCATTGGAGGAGGTTGTTGTAGTAGGATATGGTACACAAAGAAAGGTTAACTTGACAGGTTCTATCGGAACTATTAAAGCAGATAAGGCATTGAAGGCGCGTTCTGTTACCAACGTTCAGGAGTTGTTGGCAGGTTCGGTTCCCGGTATGACAGTAACCAAGGGTAGTGGTGCGGTTGGCTCCGGAGCTACTATAAATATCCACGGTACTTCCACGATTGGAGGAAGCTCCGGTGTTCTTATTCTGATAGATGGTGTGCCCGGTAATCTTTATACATTGAATCCTAATGACATAGAAAGTATCTCTATTTTGAAGGATGCTGCTTCTGCCTCTATTTATGGGTCACGTGCGGCAAATGGGGTTATGTTGGTAACGACAAAGAAGGGACAAACCTCAGAACGGCCGGTTGTTGACTTTTCTACCAATATAGGAATTCAGAATCCACAGTTCAAATTGGATTTTGTCGGTGCCGAAGATTATATGCGTTTGTATGATGAGGCAATGGTTAATGACGGTAAAGCTGCCTTTTTTGGTGAACAAGGCATACAGGATTTGAAGAACGGGAAATATGCAGATAATAAGTGGTATAAAGAAATATACCGTAAAAATACATTGATTAATAATACTCATGTGGCTGTTTCGGGTAAAGAGAAATCCATTACTTATCGTTTTTCTCTTTCGAACGACTATCAGGAGGGTACTTTACCTAACAATGATTATAACCGTTTGATATTCAAACCTGATTTACACTTCCAACTGTTAAAGAACTTGTCTGCGCAGGTTAATTTGCAATATACACAGACAAGTATAAAGAATCCGCAGGGAGGAACAACAATTTGGCAAACTCAGGCAGCGAGAATATCACCTGTTACTCCTATTTATGAGGCTAACGGACTATATGGGGTTGGTTCTTCGATGGGAGGAAACCCTATTGCCGGTGTCAATGAGGCCGGTTATTCAAAAGAACGTCACAAAGAGATGCTTGCTATATTTAGTGCTACTTATACTCCTTTGAAAGATTGGAATATAAAAGCAAATATATCTGCTTATACGCATGACCAGACGACAAAAGACCGTGTAAAGACTTATTATTTATATGATGCCGAGGGAAATGTGGCAAAGACGGAAAATCTTGTTTCTTCTTTGAAAGATTCTAATGCTTATCAATACCGTACACAATTGCAGTTTACTTCTGATTATGCGCTTACGTTGGCAGACTCACATCATTTCAAATTTTTGGCTGGTTATTCCCAAGAATATTTCAAGCAGGAAGGATTTTGGGCTTCCAGAGATAATATGCCGTTTGATGATATTGATGTATTGGGGGTAGGTAGTGATAATAAGCAGAATGGAAGTTCGACAACTCGTGATGTGGCTATACAGTCTTGGTTTGGACGTGTTAATTACGACTATCAGGGACGTTACTTATTTGAAGCAAGTTTAAGGGCAGATGGTTCTTCTCGCTTTGCAGAGGGACATAGATGGGGGGTATTCCCTTCATTTTCTGCCGGATGGAATATTCATCGTGAGAAATTTATGGAAGGAGCATCTTCCTGGTTGTCCGAATTAAAGATCAGGGGATCTTGGGGAACATTAGGAGATGCGGAAAAAGTAGGCTATTATCCGACT
>ENA-OPCI01001822-OPCI01001822.1-human-gut-metagenome-genome-assembly--contig:-NODE-1822-length-11306-cov-4.018843_pt1 | contig 11306 bp, 9 predicted proteins | sample MGYA00241564_ERZ501479 | MGnify/ENA primary metagenome ERZ501479 (study PRJEB25962, sample SAMEA2042630) | human gut metagenome | biome: human gut; feature: human-associated habitat; material: faeces...
GATGAATATTTTGGATTAGATACACTGAAAGTTATCGTTCGTCAGCCTTTAGCTGCAACAGAAACAGAAGGCAAATTTGACGTATTAGTTAACGTTCATGGCGGTGGATACACAGGACAGGCTGGTGCCATCAGACATGGTGTTGCAAGAGCCCTTCTTCAGGCAGACAACGACTACAGACCAGTTCTGAAAGCTGCTGGATTCTTAACTCGTGACCCACGTATGAAAGAACGTAAGAAATACGGTCTCAAAGCAGCTCGTAGAGCACCTCAGTTCTCTAAACGATAATTTATCGTTCAATATTGTATTATCTATCCCGGGAGCAATATGCTTCCGGGATTTTTCTAAAATTAATCTAATATCTTCTGATATTCAAAGCATTGATTCATTCATAATTCAAACAATTCAAATCAGTTAAAATAAATTTCAATAAAAAAAATCCTAAATTATATTAATAAAATAGAATAGCAAAAAAAGTATCTTCAAAAGGGAAGTTAAAATAATAAAGATAAAATCTAATGGCGGATGTTATCCTCGGACCATAGTAATAGTAAGAAAAGGATACAATCGCGAGTGATAAAGTATCTTTAAACAATGGAAAAATAACATGAGGATGCAATTGAGAATGATAAAGCATCTTTAAACAATGGAAAAATAACATGAGGATGCAATTGAATATGGCAAAGCATCTTCGGGTTTAGGGCAAGATAAATTAAGGATGCATTTATCGGTATCTGCTATATGAAGAATATCTGCAAAAGTATAGAGAAAATAGTTGAGGATGCACAATTATTAACAAAAGTATCTACATGAGGAATTGAGAAGCAAATGAAGATATAACAGGATACAAAAAAGTATCTTTAAATTTAAGGACTATCAAGTTGAGTCATAGTTTAAGTTTTATAAAAATAGCAATTGAATAAGCTATAAATTTGCGAATGGAAAACAGTAAATTAAATGAGAGAGAACAAATAAAATCAATAAATAAAACCAATAAAGGAGAAAGTGATTTATGCAAAAATTCAAAGATGCTTTACGTGAGGAGCAAAAACGATTGGAAGAGATAATTGCAAAGGCAAAAAAAGAGAATGAGCATATGCCGGAAGGCAATCTCAGAATATCAAAGCACAAAAACAGATGCCGCTATTATCATTGTGTACATGATAGAAATGGCATCTATATACCGAAAAGAAATATGATATTAAGAGAGCAATTAGCTCAAAAGGCATACAATAGCTCCATCATAAACATAGCAGAAGAGCAGCTTGCTAAAATAAATAAAATGTTGGAAATAGATGCGGATGAGAAAATGAAAAAAATGTATGATTCCTTGCATCCTGACAGAAAGAAATTAATAAATCCAATTGAGGATACCTGGGAGAATAATCTTCAAAAATGGTTTGCAGCACCATATCAAGGGAAAGAATTTCAAGAGGGCGCACCTATGATTTTAACTGAAAATGGAGAAAGAGTACGATCAAAATCCGAGAAGATTCTGGCAGATTATTTTTACAGGCAGAATATTTTGTATAAGTATGAAAAACCATTATATTTGAAGGGGTATGGCACTGTTTATCCTGACTTTACATTTTTGTCTTCAAAAACAGGGAAAGAGATATATTGGGAACATGAGGGGATGATGGATAAGCAAGAATATGCAAGAAATGCTGTTCGAAAAATAGAATTATATCAAAAAAATGGGATTTATCCTGGGGAACGATTGATTCTTACATTTGAGACGGAACAAAGTATGCTTAATCAGAATATATTAGAAAAATTAGTAGAGAAATATTTATAAATTACTGTAGCTGAACTTTAAATTGCTACGAAAAGTATCTGCAATGATGAGTATTTTTACTATGAAGATGATATTTGGGATAAGAAGGTATCTGCAGATCAAAGAAAAGCAAATTGTAGATGCAAGTATTTGTAGGGAAGTATCTTTAATTTGCAAAGAAAGCAAGATAAAGATACACTAATCAAGCAGCAAGCATCTTCAATTGCCATAGAAAGAAAAGCAAGATGCAATCATCGGGCAGCAAGCATCTTCAAGTGCCATAGAAAGAAAAGCAAGATGCAATCACCAAGCTGCAAGCATCCTCAAGTGCCATAGAAAGAAAAGCAAGATACAATCACCAGGCAGCAAGCATCTTCAAGTGCAATAGAAAGAAAAAGCAAGATGCAATCATCGGGCTGCAAGCATCTTCAAGTGCCCCAAAAAGAAAAACAAGATACAATTGCTTATTAGGGATCATCTTCAAAATATGGAAAATACAAGTTGAGGATGCGTTTGTTCATAGTTGACAGAAATAAGTCATCTGCATACGAATTAACTATGTAAATGAAGATGCACTGCTGAAAACTAAGTGATCTACAAATGTAATTAAAGTGCGAATGAAGATGCACTGCTGAGAATTAAGTAATCCGCAAAAGTTATTGAAGAGCAGCTCAAGATGCACTGCCAAGGCATTAGGGAACAATATCAGAAAGAAGGAGTTGTTATCCCCCAAGACTCTCTGGTTTCCGGATTAAAAAATCCCCTCTTGACCTTTCGCCGCTTTTGCGGTATAGTTCTCTACACTTTGTTAAAAATAATTTGAAAGCTAGTACATAGTTATTTACGAAACGATGTACTGGTGTACGAAAGGAGCGAGTTTTATGAATTTTTATCAGGAACTTCAGCTGAGCTCGACCGGTTCGAAGCAGCTGATCAAAAACACCACTGACCCGAAAGAAAAACGCAGACATATTTTAATCTATAATTTTAAAGTCTATCTGGTAATGATATTCTGTGTTGCGGTGGTATCGCTGTATAGCAAGTTTATTGGAAATGATAACAGTGTCGTAGGTGTAACTGTCCTGCTTGCGGTGCTTGTGCTCAGACAGGCAGACTTTGGAATCCGCACATCACATGGATTGCTCTCTATTTCCGGAATATTTGCTATTCTGATGACGGCACCACGTTTTGCAAACACACTGTCACCAGTACCTGCATTTGCAGTAAATATGATTGCAATTCTTCTTCTGATGATTCTTGGATGCCACAATGTGATCATGTACAATCATTCCACTTTTGTACTGGGGTATTTACTTCTGCTTGGCTATGATGTGACAGGAGCATCATACATAAAGCGAGTGGAAGGCCTTGCGGCAGGTATGATCTTGTGTATGATCATTTTCTACAAGAATCAGAAAAACAGACCGTACAGAAGAACCTTTCTTGATCTGTTTCGAGAATTTGATCTTCATTCAGCGCGTGGCAGGTGGTATCTGAAACTGACATTCATCGTATCAAGTGCGATGCTGTTTATGAATCTTCTTGGACTTCCAAGAGCTATGTGGGCAGGAATTGCCTGTATGTCAGTATGCCTTCCATTTACAGAAGACTGCGTTGCAAGATCAGGAAGCAGATGGCAGTTTAATATAGTAGGCTGTGCGATATTTATCGTGCTGTACCTGGTACTTCCGGAGTCAATGTATCCGTATATTGGTATGATTGGTGGAATTGGAGTTGGATATTCAGCAGGATATGCATGGCAGACAGTATTCAATACTTTTGGTGCATTGTCCATTGCTGCAGGATTATTTGGAATGCCGGCTGCGGTTGCACTTCGTATCGGCGCAAATGTATTTGGTTCGGCCTATACCGTAATTTGCAATAAGATAATTGACAAACTGGCTGACAGATTTATGGTAAGACAAAGTGCAGAAGCATAAATATTACCTGTGAACAGTAACCAAAATAACGATATATACAGAACTGTCATGTGTTTTTTCTTGACAGAGAAATGCTGAATTGGTAACATATTAAAGGATATAAAGATTGAGAAAGCGTTGATTTTTATTCTGAATCAACGCTCTTTTTATGAAGGAGGAATAATATGTTAAAAGTATGGATTGCAGGCGCCAGCGGACAGATTGGACGCGCCCTGAATGATGTGCTTGATCCAATGCAGATTGAAGCACTGAACACAGATCTTGATGAACTGGACATTACAGATACTGATGAAGTCATCAATTTCGGTACAGTCAACCGCCCGGATGTTATCATCAACTGTACTGGTATGACAGACACCGATGAGTGTGAAGCGAACCCGGAACATGCGTACCGTGTCAATGCCCTTGGTGCAAGAAACTTAAGTATCGTTGCCCGTAAATGTGGATCTAAGATCGTGCAGCTTTCTACAGATGATGTTTTTGACGGACAGAGCAAGAAACCGTATACAGAGTTTGATGATACCAATCCGCTGACAGTATATGGCAGATCCAAAAGAGCCGGAGAAAACTATGTCAAAGAATTTACGCACAAGCATTTTGTTATCCGAAGTAACTGGGTGTACGGACATGGTGGACACAACTTTGTAAACCGCGTGCTGGCAGCGGCAGAAGCAGGAAACGGACTTTCTGTTGCATCCGATCAGTTTGGTTCTCCGACCAGTGCGAAAGACCTGGCAAAGATGATCCTGTATCTGATCGGCACCAATGAATATGGAACCTACCATGTAACATGCAGAGGCGTATGCAGCCGCTACGAATTTGCGCAGGAAATCTTAAAACTTGCAGGTAAGGATATAGAGCTGAGAGCTGTTCCGACAGAGCAGTCAGACCTTTCCGCAGTCAGACCACCGTACGCGGTTCTGGATAATTTTATCCTTCGTATCATTGAAGTGTATGATATGCCGGACTGGAAAGAATCACTGAAAGAGTACATGGATGAAAGAACGGAGGATTGATATGAAAGAAAAAAACGTAAAAGCAAAAGCTCCGAATAAAAAAGTTCTCGGACTGACTACAAAGATTTTTATTGCACTGCTCGCTGGTGCAATTCTGGGTATTGTACTTTGTTATCTGGTTCCGGACAGCAGCTTTAAGAAAGATGTCATTGTTGAGGGCATTCTGTATGTCATCGGACAGGGATTTATCCGTCTGATGAAGATGCTGGTCGTACCATTGGTATTCTGCTCTTTGGTCTGCGGAAGTATGGCGATCGGAGATACCAAGAAGCTCGGAACCGTAGGTGTGAGAACTCTGGCATTTTACCTTGCAACAACTGCACTGGCAGTTTGCGTTGCACTTGGTGTCGGAAATCTGATCAATCCTGGTGTCGGACTTGACATGAGCGCGATCCAGAGTTCCGCGGCATCCGTGGAAACCATGGAAGCAACGTCACTCACTGACACGATCCTCAATATCATTCCGGACAACCCGATCAATTCTCTGGCGAGTGGAAGTATGCTTCAGGTTATCGTATTTGCCCTGATCGTAGGTGTGATCCTTGCGAAGATGGGAGAGCGTGCAGAGACCGTAGCAAACTTTTTCAGCCAGTTCAATGACATTATGATGGAAATGACCATGATGATTATGAGCCTTGCCCCGATCGGCGTTTTCTGTCTGATCAGCCGTACCTTTGCAAATATCGGTTTCAGTGCATTTATTCCGCTGGCGAAGTATATGATCGGTGTACTGCTTGCCCTGGCAATCCAGTGTTTCGGTGTATACCAGATCCTGCTCAAGATCTTTACCGGTCTGAATCCGATTCGTTTTATCAAGAAATTTTTCCCGGTTATGGCATTCGCATTCTCAACTGCTACATCCAATGCGACCATTCCGATGTCTATTGATACCCTTTCCAAGAAGGTTGGTGTATCCAAGAAGATTTCTTCCTTCACGATTCCGCTTGGTGCGACCATCAACATGGATGGTACTTCCATCATGCAGGGCGTGGCTGTTGTTTTTGCGGCGCAGGCATTTGGTATCCACTTAACCCCGATGGATTATGTAACGGTTATCGGAACAGCAACACTTGCTTCCGTAGGTACTGCCGGTGTACCGAGTGTTGGTCTTGTAACCCTGACGATGGTATTCAACTCTGTAGGACTTCCGGTTGAGGCAATTGGTCTTATCATGGGTATCGACCGTATCCTGGATATGACAAGAACAGCAGTCAACATCACCGGTGACGCTGTCTGCACAACGATCGTTGCACATCAGAACGGCGCTCTGGATAAGAAGGTCTTTAACGAAACAGAATAAAAGCAGAGTGATCTGTAAAAAACGACTGTACATGATGTATGGTCGTTTTTTTATGTAATAGGAAATTACTCCGTAATGTTCCTATTACATAAAAACGCTCCGCGAGGATGCGACCAGATGCATGAGGAATATGTCTGCTGAAGCAGACTGCATCTGGCGCGCAAAGCGTAACAAGTCCCTCAAGCTTGAGGGATTCAGGGAGTTTGAAGAGGACTTGTCCGCTTTGTTCTGTAATACATAAAACCGGTTGCATTCGCCATATGGCTTCGGCTATAATACGAGATATCAGGATTGCAGAAGTGCAAATACGCACAGCAGTCCGTATAGATCAGTTAAATGAAAGAGAGAATACTATATGAGTATATTAAATGTAGAACATCTGACCCATGGATTTGGTGACAGAGCAATCTTCTCAGATGTTTCTTTTCGCCTTCTTAAGGGAGAACATATTGGACTTGTTGGCGCAAATGGTGAAGGTAAGTCCACGTTTATGAGTATCGTGACAGGAAAACTGATGCCGGACGAAGGTAAAGTAGAGTGGGCAAAAAATGTTCACGCAGGATACCTTGACCAGCATGCAGCCCTGGAGAAAGGAATGACGATCCAGGAAGTACTGAAATCTGCATTTGATCCACTTCTTCAGAAAGAACAGCGCATGAATGAAATCTGCGATCTTCTTGGAAGTGCAGATGAGGAAGAAATGAACGTGCTGATGGAAGAACTCGGTACGATTCAGGACGAGCTGACATTGCATGATTTTTATGTCATTGATTCCAAGGTTGAAGAAGTTGCAAGAGCACTCGGACTTCTGGATCTGGGGCTTGACCGGGATGTTACAGACTTGAGCGGCGGTCAGAGAACAAAAGTCCTTCTTGGCAAGCTGCTTCTTGAAAAGCCAGATATCCTTCTTCTGGACGAGCCGACAAACTACCTCGACGAAGAACACATCGCATGGCTGAAGCGATATCTTCTGGATTATGAAAATGCATTTATCCTGATTTCTCATGATATTCCGTTCCTTAACGAAGTGGTAAACATCATTTATCATATGGAAAATCAGGAACTGAACCGTTACGTAGGTGACTATGATCATTTCCAGGAAGTTTATGCAGTCAGGAAAGCACAGCTCGAGGCAGCTTACCGCCGCCAGCAGCAGGAAATCAGTGAATTGAAAGACTTCGTTGCAAGAAATAAAGCCCACGTTTCTACAAGAAACATGGCAATGTCCAGACAGAAGAAACTGGATAAGATGGATGTGATCGAACTGGCAGCGGAAAAACCGAAGCCGGAATTCCATTTCCGTTATGGCAGAACACCGGGCAAGATGCTTTTTGAGACTCATGACCTGGTGATCGGCTACGATGAGCCGCTTTCCAAACCACTGAACTTTACAATGGAACGTGGACAGAAGATTGCTCTTGTCGGAACAAATGGTATCGGAAAGACAACACTTCTGAAAAGTATCCTCGGCCTGATTCCTTCACTTAAAGGTAACTGTGAACGTGGAGAGAATCTGCAGCTGGGATATTTTGAGCAGGAAGTAAAAGGGGATAACAAAACAACCTGTATTGAAGAACTGTGGCAGGAATTTCCTTCCTATACACAGTATGAGGTGCGTTCTGCACTGGCAAAATGCGGTCTGACCACAAAACACATTGAGAGTCAGGTCCGTGTCCTGAGCGGTGGGGAGCAGGCGAAGGTACGTCTATGCAAACTGGTCAACAGAGACACAAACGTACTGCTTCTGGATGAGCCGACCAATCATCTGGATGTCGATGCCAAGGAAGCCTTAAAGAGTGCACTCAAAGAATACAGAGGCAGCATCCTTCTGATCTGTCATGAGCCGGAATTCTACCAGGATGTAGTAAATGAAGTCTGGGATATGAGTAAATGGACTACGAAGGTATTCTAAATAACAGGAGGATTTATGCAGAAAGAGTTAAACCACAAGGTTCGTAAATGTTTCAACGAGGGGATATACAATGTCGCGCGCTATACAGAAATCGTACTTTCAATCATTATTTTGATTGTGATCGCGCTGGCCGGGATCCGCCTGATCTTTACGATCACAGAAATACCGATCATGGACATGGACATAGATTTCTTTACAACATTTCTTGCAAATGGGTTATCTCTGGTAGTCGGAGTTGAGTTTGTAAAGATGCTCTGCAGACATTCAGCACAGACAGTTGTTGAAGTATTGATGTTTGCAACAGCCCGACAGATGGTAGTGGAACATATGAAACCATCACAGACACTGATCGGTGTGATCGCGATCGCAATCCTGTTTGCCATCAGAAAGTTTCTGATGACAGAGGATGACGATATGGCGCATGCTCCGGTCAAAAAGCATGCAGATATGAATAAAGATGAGAATGTAGATGAGAAAGAATAAATTATCTCCTGCCCTTACTTAATGTACTGTTGTGATAATCAGAGGAGAAGGTCACATCACGGCCGAACCATGCCGGAGCGGTGTAAGTGTTGGCTGCATCCTCGGATGGGAATTCTACCTCTGCGAGCAGCAGTCCCTCGTAATCATCATGAAAAACATCCAGCTCGATCGTAAGCCCGTCTTTTTCAGGAATCAGATAACGAGTTTTGGAGATAACAAGCCCATCTGCTTTGGGTTTAAGATGTTCATAGGCCTCCTGCGTCAGTGGAAGATTATATTCTTCTCTGGCCATGAGGCCTTTTGATTTGTATGTGAGAAAATATTCATCATCCTGTCTGCGGATACGTACGACCGGGGAAGTACAGAGATATCCCTGCTCGATTCTGTGAAACGGATAATCAGAGAGATTTTTTGGAAGCTGTTCTTTTTCTATAAGATATTTTCTTTCGATTTCCATCTTGGGGACTCCTTTTTTGAGAAAAATGATTTATTATTTTGTGGATTAGTATATCTCTTTTGGGACGGAAATGCTATACTGAATGACAGAAGGATGGCTCAAAAATGTTATTTATAAGGAGGTTTCTATGAATAAAAAAGTATATATTTTTCTGGCAGATGGATTTGAAGATATTGAAGGTCTGACCGTGGTGGATCTGATGCGACGTGCAGACATTGATATAAAAACAGTTTCGATCAAGAAATCAAAAGAGATCACAACCTCACATGGAATCACCATGCTGACGGACCTTACATTTGCAGAAACAGATTTCACGGATGCGGATATGCTGGTACTTCCGGGAGGAATGCCGGGAACAAAATATCTGAATGAATATCAGCCGCTTCGTGACCTGCTCGCAGACTTTTACAAAAAGGGCGGTAAAGTAGCTGCTATCTGTGCTGCACCGACCGTGCTGGCATCTCTTGGTTTTCTTGAAGAACGTAAAGCAACTGCATATCCATCCTGCATGGAGGGCCTTGCAGGTGCAGAGCGTTCACTGGAGAGCGTTGTTGTAGATGGTAATGTGACAACCAGCAGAGGTCTTGGAACGGCAGTAGATTTTGCACTTAGCCTGATCGAACAGCTTCTGGGAGAAAAAAAGGCGGATGAAATTGCTGAATCTGTGGTTTATAGCCGAAAGTAAAGGAAAAACAGGGCTTTTTCATAAAAAATACTGGTGTTTTTAAAAACGTTGTGCTATACTACGATAATGACTGTAATTGTATCTCTTAATGAGAAGATACAGGGCCTGGACTATAGGAAACAGGCGCAGGGATAAAGATTATAGGTAGAATATAAGTAACTGGATCAGTTACGATTATAGGAAGTCTAACCTGAAAATTAAGGAGGAACAGGAAACATGAGTTTACAGGTGGAAAAACTGGAAAAAAACATGGCGAAACTGACAATCGAGGTTTCTGCTGAAGATTTAGAGAAAGCTATGCAGGCTGCATATCAGAAAGCAAAAGGAAGAATCACTCTTCCTGGATTCCGTAAAGGCAAAGCTCCAAGAAAAATGATCGAGCAGATGTACGGAAAGGGAGTATTCCTTGAGGACGCTGCAAACGCTCTGATCCCTGAGCATTACAGCAAAGCACTTGCTGAGTGTGATCTTGAGATCGTTTCCCAGCCTAAGATCGATGTAACACAGGTTGAGCCTGGCAAACCATTTATCTTTACAGCAGAAGTAGCTACTAAACCAGAGGTAACTCTTGGTGACTATAAAGGACTTGAGGTTCCGAAGTCTGAGACAGAGGTAACAGACGAGGAAGTTGAGGCTGAGATTAAGAAAGAGCAGGAGAAAAACTCCAGAACCATCACAGTTGAGGATCGTGCAGCACAGAACGGCGATACAGCAACTATCGATTTCGAGGGATTCGTAGATGGTGAGGCATTCGAGGGCGGTAAAGGAACAGACTATCCGCTGACACTTGGTTCCAACACCTTCATCCCGGGATTCGAGGAGCAGCTTGTTGGTGCTAACACAGGTGATCACGTAGAAGTTAAGGTTACATTCCCGGAGGAGTATCAGGCAAAAGAGCTGGCTGGCAAAGAAGCTGTATTCCAGTGCGATGTTAAGAAGATCGAAGCAAAAGAGCTTCCGGAGCTTGACGATGACTTCGCTAAGGATGTATCTGAGTTTGATACACTTGCTGAGTACAAGGAAGACGTTAAGAAGAACCTGACAGAGAAGAAAGCAGAAGATGCTCGTCGTGCAAAAGAGGACGCAGCAGTAGATAAAGTGATCGAGAATGCCCAGATGGATATTCCGGAGGCAATGATCGAGACTCAGACACGTCAGATGCTTGACGACTTCGCAAGAAGAATGCAGTCCCAGGGTCTTTCCATGGAGCAGTACTTCCAGTTTACAGGTCAGAGCGTTGAGAAGATGATGGAAGACATGAAGCCACAGGCTCTTAAGAGAATCCAGACAAGACTGGTTCTTGAGAAGATCGCTGAGGTAGAGAACATCCAGCCAACAGAGGAAGAGGTTAACGAAGAGATCTCCAAGATGGCAGAGATGTACAAGATGGAAGCAGACAAATTAAAAGATCTCATCGGTGAGAACGAGATGGAGCAGATGAAGAAAGATATGGCTGTTCAGAAAGCTGTTACATTAGTTGCCGATGCAGCTGTAGAGGCGTAATAAACCTCGGAAATGGAGGGCAAAATGAGTTTAGTACCTTACGTCATTGAGCAGACCAGCAGAGGAGAAAGAAGTTACGATATCTATTCAAGACTTCTTAAGGACCGAATCATTTTCCTTGGAGAAGAGGTTAACGATGTCAGTGCGAACCTGATCGTTGCACAGCTTCTCTTCCTGGAAGCAGAAGATCCTTCCAAGGATATCCAGCTTTATATCAACAGCCCGGGTGGTTC
>ENA-OPCI01001824-OPCI01001824.1-human-gut-metagenome-genome-assembly--contig:-NODE-1824-length-11297-cov-3.396371_pt1 | contig 11297 bp, 10 predicted proteins | sample MGYA00241564_ERZ501479 | MGnify/ENA primary metagenome ERZ501479 (study PRJEB25962, sample SAMEA2042630) | human gut metagenome | biome: human gut; feature: human-associated habitat; material: faeces...
CGCGTCACGTGTGACCGGCCAGATCCGCACCGTCTTCCTCGTCGGCGCGCTCGGTACCACCGGTATCGCAGCCAACGCGTATCAGGCCGGCGCGCAGATACCGCAGGTGATCTTCAACCTGCTGTCCACCGGCGTGTTCAACGCGGTGCTCGTGCCGCAGATCGTGCGCACGCTCAAGCAGAAGGACGCGGATGAGCGACTCAGCAAGCTCATCACCTTGTCCATCGCGCTGCTGCTGGCCATCACACTGCTGATGGCGTCCGGCACGCCGCTGCTGACGATGCTGTATCTCGACTCCAGCTGGACGCCCGCGCAAAGGGCGCTGGCGAACGCCTTCACGCTGTGGTGTATGCCCCAGATCCTGTTTTACGGCCTGTATACCGTATTGGGGCAGATCCTCGCCGCAAAGGGGCGTTTCGCGACGTATGCGTGGAGCTCCGTAGGCGCCAACGTCATCAGCTGCATCGGTTTCGGCGCGTTCATCATGCTGTTCGGCAACGCGGGACGGCAGCCGATGTCGTTCTGGACATCCGGCAAGATAGCCCTGACCGCGGGCGCCTGGACGGCCGGCGTGGCGTTCCAGGCCCTGGTGCTGTTCATTCCTTTGCTGCGTTGCGGCATCCACTACCGGCCTCGCTGGGGACTGCATGGGCTGGGGTTGCGTTCCATGGGCCAGGTGGCGGTGTGGAGCATCGCCATGGTGCTGCTCAACCAGCTGATGGGCATCGTCAATTCGCGTGTCAATACCGGCGCCCCGACCGCCGGCGGCGATTTGTACGGCATCGCGGGCAACGCGAGCTATCAGTACGCGTACACGATATACGTTCTTCCCTATTCGATCATCGCAGTAATCACCATTTTTATCGTATTCGTATTCTTCGACAACTATTTTTCTTTCGTTTACAAGTTTGTCAATTGAAATACTCTCAACATAACTAGCAATATATATAATACCATTGTTGTTAAAAATTCTATCCAAAAAATCTTCAATTAAGATTTCTGAAATACCCACATGTTTCAACTCGTTTATAAATGAGTTAGTAACGAAATTGTTGAAAGCGATATTCATTAGCGAACTTTGATAGTCATAAAAATACTCTATTAAGCTAATGTCAAAATTCTGAATTTTTATAATGTCAATTATATCATAATTCGCTATTCCATTATATATATGCTCCTGCAACCCTACAGCTATTATATCCCATGCGTGGAACAACCCTTTATTGCATTTTAACTGATAAGGTATATCCTGATCAACATGAGAATATGTAATATAAGCAATCTTGTTTGTTATATAGTGTATATATCCTATTGTCCACATAATTAGTCCTTGTTTTAATTCCTATTCAAATATCAAAACTTTCCAGTACCCTCCCTTATTTGGACCTATGCGTTTTATGATGCCTTTCTGCTGGAGTATTTTTAAGTTGTATTTTACACCATCTTCTGATAAAGAATCTAAGTGAGATGATATTTCTTTACGTCCCGCATATGGACATTTAAGCAGGAAATCGATAATTTCTTTTTGTACGGGCGCTATATCCAGAGGTAGTTTCTGGGTAGTTTCTGGGTAGTTTCTGGGTAGTTTCTGGGTAGTTTCACTATCTTTCTGGTCGCTTTCTGGTCGCTTCTGGTCGGATATAGTTTTTTCTTGTCCTTCCTCCAATACGTTAGCCCACACAGAGGCTTTCATGATGAAAGCGACCAGATGATATTGGGGTTCCTTCGTGCCAATGGCAGAAAGCTCACGACACATACGGTCAACTCCTTCACCGAACTCCTTTACATAGTCGTAGGCTTTCAGATATTCGGCAATCTTTGGGTTGCGAGAGAAGTGGGTGTGGCGGATATTATCGGTGCGGACGATACCTGGCAGCTTACCAGGGGTCTCAAACACAAGGCGGTCGTCAAACATTTTTATCTGTATCTCCGTTCCTTTGATGCTATAATCGCGGTGGCAAACCGAGTTTACCGTCATCTCTTGTATCACGAACTTAGGATATTCCCTGTCGGTCTTGAAGAGTCCGTCCTCACCGAGATAGGAATGTTCCTTCACTTGCGTTTCGAGGTAGTCGATGGTTTTCTGTATCTGGTCGAGGATGCGCCCCTCGAAGGTGACATCCTTGATGACGTTCATTTCCCTGCCGACTTTCTCTTCCGTACCATAGTACTTGATAAAACGGACACGGGCACGAGGGAAGAAGTTCTGGGGGCGCTTACCGAAGAGCAAGATGCAGGCAGTGCTAACTTGTGGTACATCGTCCTTGTAAGTCAGGAATCCTTTGTTCTCCTGAAGGTATTCCATCGGAGACTTGCCATAACCTATCCGCTTCATATATGCTTTTACGGCATCCATGTCGATATCCTCGATAGTGGCATCGTAGGCAGGGCTGTCCTCATAGTATCGTTCACCCTTGTCATACATCAGTTGCAGACGTTCCTCAAAAGGCAGTTTGCGAGACTTGTCGCCCACTCGCCAAAACACCTCATCGGCTTGGTTGGCATGGAGACGAGGACTGGCCGGAACATAGATTATCAGTATGTGGTTGTCATTGCCCTCGCTGTCTTGGCAAGGCATGAACTCTGTCGTAACAGAAATGGTAGGTACACAGAAATCGAACGGTGTGCGCAGTATCTCGTTCAAATGGGCTTTGTCTTGGTCAACACCCTCAATGCGGCGATTCTTGTCGGATATACCTACGGCTATCATGCCGCCATCGGCATTTGCCATAGCGACAATAGTGTTGGCGAGAGCCTTCGGTTCTATATGAATGCTCTTGCAGTCGAAAGTCTGCCCTTCGGGCATCTGACGTATCTCTTCGATAGTATATCTCATATTCTGTTCATTCCACTTTTGTATGGCAAATCAACTTGTGTATATCCACATTGAGAACATCGGCTATTTGTGCCAATGTCTTCAAGTCTGGTAGTGCGTGGTTGTTGCATCACTTCGATACTGTGGCAGGGTCATTATGCAATGTCTTTGCCAACTATTTACTCATAATACCTCTTTCTGCCAATATGGTCTTGACACGATTTAAATCCGCCATACTTAAATTATTTGTTGTGTTTGCCGCAAAGTTACTGCTTTTAATCGAGAATAAAGATTATATCCACATAAAGTTGCCCAAAAAAGTGTTATTTTCTCAAATACAAGGCATTTGACTTTATACCTCTTTATATACAGACAATAAGGTAAAGTTATCTGTATATAAGAGAATGGGTATAGTTTCAACTGCATCCCATTCTATTTTATCTTTTGACAGCGTCCACTTATTTCTCGTCTCTTCCATCATTTTGTCATCCAAACCTCACATTCGCGAAATAATGTTAACTCTGTTAACCCCTGTTGTTTTCCGCTCTTTTTTTTGAATATTGACAGACATTCTTTTGTTGTCTTCAAACAATATTTAAAGGGCAATCAGCTTCAGCAATTATTAAATATACATAATTTTCCATATAAATATGTAACGAAGTATAATCCCAATATTATTTTTTAGTAATTTCGCAGTTAGTAATTACAAAATCACTAATTATGAAATTCGTAGATAGAATCAAGGAACAAGCTGTTTTACAGACAACTTTAGAGTCTAACGCTTCAAGCTTCATTGTGATATACGGACGAAGGAGACTTGGAAAATCAACTCTCATCAGAAGAGTGTTGAAGGATGGAGACATTTACTTTGAAGCCAACCTCAGCGAGAAGACTACCCAGCTAAGTCTGTTGGCACGCACCATAGGCACGGTATATCCGGGCTTCGACAGTCCTGTGTATTCTTCCTGGGAAGACATCATCATGGCTTTCAACTACCGCTGCAAGGAAAATGCAACACTTGTCTTGGACGAGTTCCCATATCTTGTTCAGAAAGATCCAGCCTTACCTTCTAATCTACAACGAATCCTCGACAAGCGTATTGCCGGAGTAGATGAATTGCGCTGCAACATCATCATCTGCGGCTCTTCACAGAGAATGATGCACGGACTCTTACAAGGTTCAGAACCTCTTTATGGCAGAGCCGACCGTATTTTCATCCTGCGTCCTGTCAAGCTGCCTTGGTGGCAAGAAATCATCAACACCTCAGCCAAGGAACTTGTAGAAGAGTACTCTATATGGGGTGGAGTGCCCCAGTACTGGAGTCAACGAGAAAGATTCGGCTCTTTGGATGAAGCCATTCAAGAACTGATATTAGACGAAATGGGAAATCTCTATGACGAGCCTGCCCGTCTGTTTATGGATGAGGTATCAGATATCGCACCCTATTCATCTATCATGCTTGCAGTGGGCAGTGGAAAGCAGAAGTATTCCAGCATTTCTGATGCTCTTGGCAAGACTACGGCAGAGCTTGCCAAACCGATAAAAATTCTGACTGAAATGGCTTTCCTCAGAAAGGAAGTACCATTTGGCGAAAATCCGCAGAAGACAAAGAAGATTCTTTATCGGATAGATGACCCATTCATGGCTTTCTACTACAGATTCATCGAACCAAACAAGTCTATGATTGCCTTGGGGCGTGGCAACATTGCAAAGAAATTCATCAATGACGGTTTCAACGGTCATGTTGCCGAGGTTTGGGAAAGACTGTGTCAGTTGGCTGTCAGCGGTAGCAACATAGAAGGTCACACATGGGGTGAAGCCTCACGCTGGTGGGGTAAGGTTCCTATCTTTGAAGAAGGAAAGAGAACCCCTGTCGGCAACGAGGAACTTGAATTTGATGTTGTTGCAGAAGACCTCGTTGACAAGAACACAATACTTGTAGGAGAATGTAAATGGACAGCCCCTGATTATGCTGACCGGCTCTTGGAAAAGCTGAAGAGAAAGGTGGCTCTCGCCCCATTTGCTCAGGGAAAGAATGTAATATACCTCCTTTTCCTAAAAGAAAGGCCATTACCTGGTCCTCAGCCTTGCAAGATAATATTGCCAGATGAAGTGGCAAGTTTGCTGCATCATTGAGCTAACCTAAATTATGTTCCGTAAGGTAATGATTAAAACTTGCTTGCAATAAAAACACAAAAGTTTACTACGCTAACGGCATTTTTTAAGGGGTTAGCGTAATAAACTTTTAACTTTCAAATCATCCATCAGCTACAAGGCCAATATTCGACTATACGCTTAGACAACATAATTTTCGTGAAAATCAAAAGTTTTTTAGAAAACATTCGTGAAAATCAAAAAAATTTCGTACATTTGCACTTTACAATCGAATATGCGTCAGACATATTAGAACGAAGAGCGTTATTGAAACTTGACCTTCTTATCAAATTCTCGCAAAGTTTGAATACAGGAAAGGAAGAGTAGCAACAACGCCCAGGCTATGAATATATACTATCCCTATGGGATAACTATATACTCGCAGTAGCGTGGGTGGCTGTTGCTTATCCTTTCTGTGGGCAATGCGAGAAGCCTGATAAGAGGATGAGCAAAATACAGTCCTCACGCTTTTTGCATATTTACTTTAATAGTCTCAAGGGGATTAGGGACATGAAAGGCAAAAAAATGAAAACAAAAAAGTTTTTAAGTCTCTTAATGTTCTTGCTTATTTCAATCCTAAGCATTACATTTACAGCATGTAATAGCAATGACGATGATGCAACTAAAATCACTTCGCCAGTCGTTGGCACTTGGAAAGGCGTATACAGCACTTCCACATCTGGAGCCAACTTGATTTTTAAGAGTGATGGAACTTATTACCTAGCTGTCACGGTCAAAGGAAGCACCTCAAAAGGGCAAGGCACTTTTGAGGTTTCTTCCGGGAATAAAGGAATAATAAAAATCTATGACGAGAAAGGAAATGCTGAAGATTTTTGGGAGTTTGAAATGTCTTCTGACAATAACAAAATGACAACAAAAGCAATGAGTGGTTCATCTTCTATAGATTGGATAAGACAATAACGACTATGAAACAGCTATCATTCATATTAATCCTGACCATGTTATTTCTTCCCATAAAAGGAATCTCACAAATAAGCAATGGTTATCATGGTTCGATTGAGGCAGGATATTCCATTAATCCTACAGGACCAACTATCAGTGTAAACTGGGCAGAAATAAATACTATCCATGGGTATCAAGTAAATCCCTATTTCTTTGTCGGAGCAGGAGTCGGCTTTCATTTTCTTCCAGAAATGAAGACTAGTGAAATTGACGGACATGCTCATTGGAAAAGAGAAACTTCCACAGAAATACCTATATTTGCCAATTTCAAATGGAATGTTCTAAAAAAGAAAATAACTCCATTTATAGATTTGAGATTAGGCCATTACGTAACTAACAATAGTGGTTTATATGAGTCTGCAGGTATTGGTTGTCGTTTTGCACTAAAGGGAAGCCAATCCATTTATACCCTAGCTTCATATACGGTTAGCAAATTTCAGTTTCAAGAATCATATATGATTGACTATGGGGAATATGACTACAAATGGGCATACAAAGACTTCGATGAATCACAAAACGTTGTTTCTATAAAAGTAGGATATGAATTTTAAAAACAATTTAGCTTAGAGAAAATGAAAAAGAAAATTTTATTTTTGTTGACCGTTTTTTTAACATTAGTTCTATCATTCTCCATTACCGCATGCAGCAGTAATGATGAAGATAATCCTTCTTTGGCTTTTGACTCAAACACAATTATCGGAGAATGGACTGTAACAGAAGTTTCTGGAATTTCAGAATGGTATTGGATTAAGGAAGGAAAAACATTAACATTTAAAAATGACGGAAGCTGTATAACAGGTTTTTCCATGGAGAATGCTTATAGAATTAAAAACGGCAGAGTAGAAACTTATTACAAAGATACAGAAGAGCCAATGCTTGTATATACATTGCAAAATAACAGCAATGGTATTCTAACTGTAAAAGTTTCTGGTACTCTTGACGAAAGTAATCTTTCTGTTAACATAAAAATGAAGAGGATTAACTAAATCCTTCGTTAATAAAGAGCGGAAAAACAACTGTTCCCCCGACTGTTTTTCCGTTTTTTCTTTTAGTATTTTTTCTATTAGTAATTCCAAAATCACTAATTTTAAGAACTGCCATAAAGCCCTTGTGTTTATTCTACTTTGAACAAATCATCCAGTACCACCTCGTTCTGAATGTTTTGCCAACCGGCATTATGCTCTACACCATACGAAGTTATCATCGAGAGATGGAGGGTCTTCTTCGTTCCTGTTGCTTGCTTGAACAACTCCCTGCGCTTGATCAACCAAGCCGCATAATCGGGAGTGATGGAATAAGGATGATTCACGAACTTCATCTCACAGAGATTGATGGTCTTGTCTCCCCTATCTATTATCAAATCAATCTGTGCCCCCGGTTGCTTATTGCCCTCTGCATCCGTAAAAGCACGGCACGACCACGTGCAGATATTCGACAGAATGCCACCTATTCCCAACCTCCTCTTGATTTGAGGAATATGATGCAGACAAACCTGTTCGAAAGCATAGCCCTCCCAACTGGAAATATCCATCTGCCGATGGCTCCAATAATGCTCGTCTTCACCATGATAGTTCTTCACATACTTCAGATAGAAGAGCGAATACAAGTCGGTCAATTGATACATAAAATCCCTATCCGTCTTGCCAAAAGCCGAATACTTGCGGATGAAATCGCAGTTGCATAAGTCGGAGAGCACGGTAGATACATATCCAGAATCCTCCACCTTCAGCTCCTCTATCAACTCAGGGCGAGTCATTCCCTTCAGTTTCTTAGCCAAAGTCTCCACCACCCTTCTATAGAGCGTAGATTCCTTGAAGAGCGATTTAAAGAGAAAGCCATATTCGCTTCTCAAAGGGGCACTGGATGAGAAGAAGAGTTCATCGATATTCTGAGCCACGCTCAGCGACCGATTCAGCATATTGAGATAAAAAGGTGTTCCACCTATCGCCATATACAACTCGGCTATCTGGAAGCGCTCCATCGAGAATCCTCTTGAAGCCAGAAACTCCTCCGTCTCTGCCAGATTGAAGGGACGGAGATAGATGGAACGAGTCACACGATTGTGCAAACCGCCCTTGTTGCCCAGCAAAGTATTCGTCATCCAGGTGGTTGCCGAACCACAAACTATCAGTTTCAGATTGTCCTGCTTCGAAGCCCACTCGTTCCAGAACAGTTCGAAAGCCTTGAGAAAGCGAGAATAGCGGGTATCCAGCCAAGGCATTTCATCAAAGAACAAGAGCACTGGCTTTTCCTTTTCTAATGTCTCCAGATACTTGCGAAGCATAAACAGAGCCTCCATCCAGTCTTTTGGAGTTTTCTGTTCCTTATGAGAATAAAACTCCAGCTGATGGGCAAAGTTTGCCAACTGCTCCTTACGAGTACCCTCATAGATACCCGTCATATAAAAGTCGTACTTATCGCCAAAGAACTTATCGATAAGATAGGTCTTACCGATACGTCTTCTGCCATAAACAGCTACGAACTCCGCCCTAGGAGATTCGTATATTTCTTGCAGCAAAGCGATTTCTCGCTGTCTTCCTATAATTCCATTAATAGTAGCCATACTTGCAAACTTTATATTTTGTTGGGTGCAAATATACAACTTTTTCTCGGGGAACACAAGCAAAAACGCAAAAGTTTACTACGCTAACGCCATTTTTATCGGGGTTAACGTAGTAAACTTTTGGTTTTGTTTGCTGTCCGTTACTGAACTGCGACTTTCTTCACACTACCATCACTATACTTCACAATGTTCAAGCCCTTGGTTGGAGATGACAACCGCTGACCATTTACGGAATAGCGAGAGACTTCCTTGACATCGGCAGAGATGTTTACCTTGTCTATAGCTGTTGCATCGAACTCAACAACATTCTCCCATTTACGAAGTTTTTCACAATAATCATCACTGGTTCCTTTAGGCACATAAACTTTAGTCCAACGAGGAATGATCAATGCCCAACTATCACCAAGATTTGGTGCTTTTTCTCCATAAAAATAAACAGTATTCAAATGTTCTGTAGCACCCCAAAAGGCGTGTCTATCAATACCTTTTAGAATAGATGGAAACTTTATACTCAAAAGATCATTACAGCCTTCAAAAGCAGACCAATCAATATACTCTACCCTTCAGGAATACTTAAATTTTCCAAAGCGCTGCAACCATAAAATGTTCGATCTTCAATTTCCGTAATTCCACTCGATATGTTTACTTTTTTCAAACTAGTACAAAGGGGAAAAAGAAAAAAGACCCCAAGGCTTATCCCTTAGGGTCTTTATTATTTTCTGCCCCTATAGGGGGCATATTGTTTCGTCAATTACGCGTTGGCTGCTACAGAAATCCAATCGAAGACAAAAGAGCAGATACCGAAAGCCACGATGCCAACTGTGCAGATGGCAAGAGCCAACTTGGTAGAGCAAGCGCTCTGGAAGGTTGGCAGCGGACTGTCGCTGTGCTTGATGAACATCGCCTTCACGATGAGCAAGTAGTAGTACAAACTGATGACTGTGTTGACCAAAGCGATGAATACTACGCCATAAGCCCATGCTCCGAGTGTGGTGTGGATATCGGCACCATGAACGGCTGCCATAAACACGAAGAACTTGGAGAACATACCGGCGAATGGAGGAATACCGCCCAATGAGAACAACGCCAAAGTCATGAGGAAAGCCAAACGTGGGTTGGTCTTATAGAAACCATTGTAGCTGTCCATCTGCACTGTACCGCCATTGTGCTCCTCAACAGAAGAGATGATGGCAAACACACTCAGGTTGGCTACTACGTAAATGAGAACATAGTAAGTCAGCGAGGTAATGCTCAAGGTTGAGTTGCCGATGACTGCCAACATGATGTAACCAGCCTGAGAGATTGAAGAGAATGCCATGAAACGCTTCAAGTCACTCTGACGGATGGCGAACAGGTTGGCTATAGTGATAGAGAGTACAATCACGATGTAGAGCAATACGGTCCAGTACTCTACCATTGGCTGGAACACCTTCATGAGGATAGCACAGAGTGTGAACGCAGCAGCACCCTTAGATACTACTGACAGATAACCTGTCACAGTAGTAGGAGCACCCTGGTAAGAATCGGCTGTCCAGAAGTGGAAAGGAACCAAGGAAATCTTGAAGCCCAAACCACTGAAGAAGAACACCATACCGGCGATGGTCAATGGAGAGGCAGAGATGTTCTGAGCCACGTCGTCGAAGTACAATGTGCCACAGGCAGCATAAAGCAGAGAGATACCATAGATCATCACGCCACTTGAGAAAGTTGCGGTAAGGATGAACTTGGCACCTGCCTCAGCAGAGTTGTGACGATACTTGTCGAAGGCAACCAAGCATGCCATTGGCACGGATGCCATCTCAAGACCGAGGAAGAACAGGAGGAAGTGGTTGGCACTAACCATCATGTTCATACCCAACAGAGTAGAGATGATCGGTGTGGGTGGCAGCCTGACGGCTATCCGCAAGTTCCTGCACGTGTGAGGGAGACGGACGATGAGCAGAAAAAAGATCGCACGCATCCTCCTGGTGCTGGCCGTCTTCGCGTCGCTGACGCTGACGGAGCTGACGCCGCTTTCCATGGTGCAGGACGCCTCCGCCGTCACGCAGGCGGATATCGACAAGCTCAAGGACGAGCTCAGCGGCATGAACTCGGAAAAGTCGCAGCTTGAAAAGGAGCTCAAGTCCATCCAGAACGACAAGAGCGCCGCGCTTGCGCAGAAAGAGAATATCGACAAGCAGATCAACTTGCTTCAGTCGGAGATCAAGGGCGTTGAGTCGCTCATCAGCGAGTATGAGACGCTGATCACGCAGACCGAGCAGGAGATCCGCGAGAACGAAGAGGAAGAGGCGCGCCAGTACGAAAAGTTCTGCGAGCGTGTGCGCTCGATGGAAGAACGCGGTACGGTGTCGTACTGGTCGGTGCTGTTCGACTCGGCGAGCTTTTCCGACTTGCTGAGCGCCATGGACTTCATCAGCGAGATCATGGACAGCGACCAGAAGGTCATCGACGATCTGCGTGCCCTGCGCGAGCAGATCGAGCAGAAGAAGGCCTCGCTCGAAACGTCCCTTGCTGAGCAGCAGAGCGCCAAGGAGACGCTCGTCGCCAAAAAGAGCGAGCTGAACACCCAGCGCACTGAGGCGGAAAAGGTGCTTGCCGAGCTCAAGGCCAACGAAGCGCAGTACAAGCAGGTCCTTTCGGAAAAGGACGCCGCGATGGAGCGCCAGCAGGCGGAGATCGTGCGCCTTTCCCGTGAGCTTGCCGAAAAGAACGGCAACACCACCGTGACCTATGGCGGCTACATCTGGCCGTGCTCGAGCAAGTATATCACCTCGCCGCTCGGCGCGCGCTACACGGGCATCG
>ENA-OPCI01001836-OPCI01001836.1-human-gut-metagenome-genome-assembly--contig:-NODE-1836-length-11239-cov-2.676681_pt1 | contig 11239 bp, 5 predicted proteins | sample MGYA00241564_ERZ501479 | MGnify/ENA primary metagenome ERZ501479 (study PRJEB25962, sample SAMEA2042630) | human gut metagenome | biome: human gut; feature: human-associated habitat; material: faeces...
AAACAAGGACGCAGTCGTGCCACTCAAGCTATCCTGCCATTGAGAGGTAAGATTCTGAATGTAGAAAAAGCAATGTGGCACAAAGCATTTGAAAGCGATGAGGTAAACAATATCATCACTGCATTGGGGGTACGTTTCGGTGTGGACGGTGACGATGACAGCAAAAAAGCAAATATTGACAAACTGCGTTATCATAAAGTCGTAATCATGACCGATGCCGATGTCGATGGTTCGCACATCGACACACTTATCATGACGCTGTTCTACCGCTATATGCCGGAAATTATCGAAAACGGCCACTTATATATTGCAAATCCGCCCCTCTACAAATGCAGTAAAGGTAAGATCAGCGAATATTGCTATACTGAAGAAGCCCGCCAGGAATTTATCCGAAAATATGGTGATGGTCAGGAAAACGGTATCCATACACAGCGATACAAAGGTTTGGGTGAAATGAATCCCGAACAGCTTTGGGAAACAACGATGAATCCCGAAACTCGTATCCTGAAACAAGTAACAATAGAAAATGCCGCGAACGTGGATTATATCTTCTCAATGTTGATGGGAGATGATGTAGGTCCGCGCCGCGAGTTCATAGAGAAAAACGCGACGTATGCGAATATCGACGCGTAATAGTTGTATTCAACTAAATATTTAAAAATTAAAAAAAAACCAATCCTCACATCTTACAATTTGAGGTAGTCCCGACTCTTCACCGAGTCGGGACTTTTTATATACATTCTCCCCCTTCCACACACAAGGCTCTCTGCTTTTCATTTATATTTCATTTCCTTTTCCCAAAGAGTACCATAGTATTTCCTTTTGCCATTTTTATCGATGAAATGGGGGAAAACAGACGAATGCAAACAAAAAGGGAACTTCGGACAAACATTCTTTTTCTTATAATTTCAATCACTTGATGAAGATTATATGCAGGAAAGTCTTAATTTTGGAACATTAAACTATTTGGAATATAAACCATTAATAAGATAATAACATGAAACTCACATTCCGAATCGAATACCGCACCGCCTGGGGAGAAATGCTCGGCGCAACCTTATGCGGCAACGATAACCAACCAATCATGCTCAGCACCGGAGACGGAATCCGCTGGGAAGGCAGTGCCGAAATGACAGACGCCCCCGCAGGCATCCCTATCTCCTACCGTTATGGAGTTTATCGCGACGGACAATGTATCCGGCGGGAAAGTGGAACGATGCCCCACATTTTCTGTCCCGGAAAAAAAAGAAACTGTCATTATATCTTAGATGACTTTTGGAAAGACCTTCCACAAGAATCCTATTTATATAGTTCTGCATTCAGCGGTGACTACCAATCTGCCAACAGTATAAAGACAATGGCTCCTGCCGATTGCAGTATTACGTTCCGCGCACTCTGTCCCTGCTTGCATCACAAACACCAACAGCTGGGAATTTGCGGACGCGGTGCCGCATTGGGCAACTGGGACTGCAAACAAACTGTATTGATGGAAGAAATCCAAGCTAATGAATGGACGGTGACACTGAATGCCGCCAGTCTGGAATTCCCACTGGAATACAAATTTGTAGCCTGCAATGCCGATACAAAAGAAGTGGAAGAGTGGGAGGCCCACAATAACCGCCTGCTCTGCATCGATGGAATGAAAAAAGGAGAAATCTACCTCACTCCCGAATCCGAAGTCCGTTTCACTTCTTCTGCACGCAAGGTAGCAGGTACTGCCATTCCGGTCTTCTCGTTACGCAGCGAAGGAAGTTTTGGCGTAGGCGACTTCGGTGATTTGAAGAAGCTGATAGACTGGGCAGTGAGCACCCACCAGCAAGCCATACAGATTCTTCCCATCAATGACACCACCATTACCAATACATGGATGGACTCTTATCCCTACAACAGCATTTCAATTTATGCATTCCATCCCATGTACATCGACCTGCGTCAGCTGGGCAAGTTGAAAGATAAAGAAGCCTTGGCTTTCTATGAAGAAAAACGAAAAGAGCTGAATGCCCTTCCCCAAATCGACTATGAAGCGGTGAACAACACCAAACGAGCCTATCTGAAATCAATGTACCAACAAACGGGGAAAAAAGTGCTGGCTTCTGCCGAGTTCAAAAAGTTCTTCAAAGAAAATGAACATTGGCTACTCCCCTACGCTGCTTTCTCTTATTTAAGAGATCAATATGGTACTCCCAATTTCAGCCAATGGCCCGAGCATAATGAATATCATGCAGATGAAATAGCCGCCATGTGCATACCCGAAAGCGACTGTTACGAAGAAATTGCTTTTTATTATTATATACAATACAACCTACACATCCAATTATTGGATGCCGGCAATTATGCACGCGAAAAGGGCATTATCTTTAAAGGAGATATCCCCATCGGAATCAGCCGCAATAGTGTGGAAGCCTGGATTGAGCCTTATTATTTCAATATGAACGGACAAGCCGGTGCACCGCCCGATGCATTCTCCACTAACGGACAGAACTGGGGGTTCCCCACATACAATTGGGATGTAATGGAAAAGGATGATTACCAATGGTGGCAGAAGCGTTTCCGCAAAATGGCAGAATACTTTACCGCCTACCGCATCGACCACATCTTGGGCTTCTTCCGCATTTGGGAGATTCCCTCCCATTCGGTTCATGGCTTACTGGGACAGTTTGTACCTGCTCTGCCAATGAGCGTAGACGAAATACAAAGCTATGGGCTGACATTCCAAAAAGATTTCATGACAAAACCGTTCATCAATGAAAACATCCTGAACCGCATTTTTGGTGAGAAAGCCGATAGGGTGAAAGAGACATTTGTGCAACACTGCCACGATGATATTTATGAAATGCGTTCTGAATTTGATACACAGCGTAAGGTAGAAGTCTACTTTGCCGAACGGAAAGACGAAGAAAGCAGAAATATATGCGAAGGGCTGTATACACTAATCAGCAATGTACTTTTCGTACCTGACCGTAAACACCCTTCCATGTACCATCCACGCATCGCCGTGCAGAACGATTTCATCTTTGAAGTGTTGAGCCCGGAAGAGAAGGAAGTGTTTAACCGCCTTTATAACCACTATTATTATCAACGTCATAACCAGTTCTGGTATCAGGAAGCGATGAAGAAACTACCTATCCTGACACAATCTACATCGATGCTGGTATGTGGTGAAGACTTGGGTATGGTGCCCGACTGTGTACCTTGGGTAATGGAACAGTTGCAGATACTCAGCCTTGAAATTCAGCGTATGCCTAAAAATCCCCAACACGAATTCGGTCATGTATGGGAGTATCCTTATCGTTCGGTTTGCACCATTTCTACCCATGACATGGCTACATTGCGCGGCTGGTGGGAAGAAGACTACGAACAGACTTGCCGCTATTACAACCAAGTGCTGGGACATTGGGGCGAAGTGCCCACAGCCGCACCGGGATGGGTTTGCGAAGAAATTGTGCGCAACCATTTGGAATGTCCGTCTTTGCTCTGTATCCTGTCATTCCAAGACTGGTTATCGATGGACGAGGAAATCCGTTACCCGAATGTAGACGCCGAACGGATTAATGTACCGGCCAACCCGCGCCATTATTGGAGATACAGAATGCATCTCACTCTGGAAGAGTTGATGAAGAGCAACAAGTTTAATGAAAAGATGAAAGAAATGATTGACGCCGCAGGCAGATTCTAACTCATATCAATATCATGAAGAAAATACCGGATTTAGGATTTTGGAAACTATGGAACATTAGTTTCGGATTCTTTGGGGTGCAGATAGCCTACGCACTCCAGAGCGCCAACATCGCGCGCATATTCGCCACGCTCGGCGCCGACCCCCATTCACTGAGTTACTTTTGGATTCTTCCACCATTGGCAGGAATCATCGTACAACCTATCATCGGTGCTTTGAGCGACCGCACCTGGACACGTTTCGGACGACGTATTCCTTACCTGTTTGTGGGGGCACTCGTTGCGGTGTGTGTCATGTGCCTGTTGCCGAATGCGGGAAGCTTCGGAATGAGTGTCAGTGCCGCCATGATTTTTGGCCTGGTATCTTTGATGTTTCTCGATACTTCCATCAATATGGCTATGCAACCTTTTAAAATGATGGTAGGCGATATGGTCAACGAGAAGCAGAAAGGACTTGCCTATTCCATTCAAAGTTTCCTTTGTAATGCAGGAAGTTTGGCAGGATATCTGTTTCCGTTTATCTTCGCGGCAATCGGTATCAGCAATATCGCCCCCAAGGGAGTCGTGCCTGATTCTGTCATCTATTCTTTCTATATCGGAGCATTCATCCTGATACTTTGCGTCCTTTATACATCGGCCAAAGTGAAGGAATTCCCACCGGAAGAATATGCAGAATATCACGGCATTACCAATGAAGAGAAGAAGGAAAGAACAAATATGTTCAAGCTGTTGCTCAAAGCACCGAAAGCTTTTTGGACGGTAGGCTTGGTGCAATTCTTCTGTTGGGCAGCCTTTATGTTTATGTGGACTTACACCAATGGAACTGTGGCATTGAATGTCTTTGACACTCCTACGGTGGAAACAATGGCAGAAGGTACAGCGAAAGTAGTCCTCGATACTCAATCCATACAATATCAGAATGCTGCCGACTGGGTGGGTATTCTGTTTGCGGTACAGGCAATCGGCTCAGTCATTTGGGCGGCGGTGATTCCGGTGATTAAAAACAAAAAGTTTGCCTATGTACTCAGCTTGGTGCTGGGAGGCATTGGTTTCATCTCTGTTTTATTCATCCACAATCAATATGCATTATTTGCATCCTTTGCCCTGATTGGCTGTGCATGGGCGGCAATGTTGGCTTTGCCTTTCACTATCCTGACCAATGCGTTGACAGGAGGGCACATGGGTACTTATTTGGGGCTCTTTAACGGAACCATCTGCATCCCGCAAATCGTAGCCGCTTCATTGGGAGGAATGATATTGAAAATGTTTACCACGGCAGGCAACGTTGCCCCGGAAGTCAACATGCTGGTATTGGCAGGTATATTCCTCATTATCGGTGCAGGGTGTGTAGGCATTATTAAAGAGAAACAGTAACCGACAAGGACATTATAAAACACGTTAGTACGCATCGCCTCATGCATACTAACGTGTAAGCCCATACATACGGAAGCAAAGGTCCACACATACGTACGTATAGAGTGATGCGTCAGTCCGCATTATAAATTCATCACATCGTGCTCGAATTGTTCTTTATCTCCTATTGCCTTATTCCTTATCTTACTGCGATAGTTGTATATCGTAGCCAAAGAATAACCCAAGAAATGGGCAATCTTATTACTGTCTGTCACCCCCAGGCGAATCAAAGCGAAGATGCGAAGTTCGGTAGTCAACAATTCGCCCGACTTAGGATATATTCTTCCCTCCTCTATCAATAATTTATTAAAAGAGGCAATAAAATGAGGAAATAATTCCAAGAAAGACTTATCAAATTCATTATAAAAGGCTTTCCGTTCATCACGGATAAACTGTTCAGACTTAATGGCTTTAAACAAATCATCTATACGGGATGCCATCGCCATTTTTGCCAATGAACGACGATAGAGTTCCAGCTTATCAAGATAAATCACACATCTGTCCAGGTAACGGGCAATATACACTTCCTTTATCTTACCGGTCTGCTCCAATTCATCATTTACATCAGTCAATCGCTTGTTAGCCTGACTTAAATCTCTACGCATAGCCGATAATTTTTTCATCCATCTATACAGATAGAAAATGGCAGCAATGAGAAAAAGAGACAAAAGGCTGACACTTATCAACAAAGCACGAGAGATCTGCCGCTCTCTCTGTTCCTTCAACTTATAAGCCTTGTCAATAATAGGAAAGAACTGAGTTACTTCAATAAAGCGCAACCGGGCATTGCACGAAACAGCATCTTCCATCGAACAATTCAGATATTTGTACGCACGGTCTATATCTCCTTTTTCATACATTAATTGAGCCAGTTTCTGCAAAGACGCATACTCTTTAGTAGCAGACTGCAAATCAACCACAGCAGTCAAAGCCAAATAATAAATCTGTTTATCCATATCCTCAGTCACATCATACACCTCGGACAACGTATAATAGATGTATGCCTTCTGCCGCTCATCAGGATTCTTCTTCAACAGCCCATTCAGGATAACCAGTGAACTATCCGGTTTGCCTGCCACCATGTACTTCTCCGCCAGTACGATATCTCTGTCCACTCCCTGACGCGCTGTTGCCAGAATAGAATCACGATAAACGTCTGTCTTCTCCAGATACTTCTGTTTTTCCTCCGCATTGGTCGTATAATCGGCCACCCAACCATAATAAGCCCGGAAAGTACGGTAATAATAGTTCAACGGTCCCAATTCCAATGCCTGTGGATTAATCTGCCTCAACTGTTCCAATGCCTCATTATACATGCCCATCACTCCCATCACCTCAGCACGATTAATGATAATCTCATTCTTCAACTCGGGTTTATCAAGCAAAGGAAGCAAACGCATTTTCTCATTTATATAATATAAAGAAGAATCGGCCTGATAATGCAGATAGAGATAAAAAAGCGAACCGCAGAGTTCATACTTTTCTTCATTGTTCCCAGACCGGTGAAGACGAGCCTTTATTTCATCAATTTCTTTTTCTTTATGCACATGAAAAGAATACTTTTCCTCTATGACCCTATCCAACTCTTTCAGTACAGATTCATTCAATCCGTTATCAGCCATCAAGCTCAACGGGTAGATAAAAAGGAACAATATAAGACAATATGTGATTTTTCTCATTCCGTATTAATTAAGTATTACACAAATATATAAAGATAAGTAATTAAAATAAAGAAAAACAAGAAATATATTTTCATATCCATTTATATTTTCTACCCAATCAAGGGATACAGACCCCCTAATAATCAATTATATAACATAAAAGAGCATTTATATTTTTATTCCAGCCTTAAAAAGAGATTCTTTACTCTCCTACATTTGCAATACCAAGCAAACCGAATAACATTAAATACTATATATTATGAAAAGAAGCTTTATACTTATGACACTGCTCGCACTCTTCGGCTTACAGCACCCCACGTCTGCAGCCATTATTAAAAAAGTTGCCCCGACCTTTTGGTGGGCAGGTATGAAAAATCCCGAGTTACAAGTATTATTATATGGCGAGAACATCTCGTCAAGTGATGTGAGTATTTCCGCCAAAGACATTCTCTTGAAAGAGGTAGTCAAACAAGAGAATCCGAACTATCTTCTCTTATATATGGATTTGTCGGAAGCGGCTCCCCAATCTTTCAATATAACTTTGAAACAAGGTAAAAAAGAAACTGTTGTCCCTTACGAAATTAAACAACGTAGAAACGGTGCTTCTGATGTAAAAGGATTCAATGCCGGTGATGTACTTTATCTGATTATGCCGGACCGTTTTTCCAATGGTGACCCTTCGAACGATATTATCCCGGGAATGCTCGAATCAAAAGTAGACCGTAATGAACCGTTTGCACGCCATGGCGGTGACTTGAAAGGTATCGAAAATCATTTGGATTACTTGGACAATTTGGGTATCACTGCCATCTGGCTCAACCCTATCCAGGAAAATGATATGAAAGAAGGTTCATACCATGGCTATGCCATCACCGATTACTATCAGGTAGACCGCCGCTTCGGTAACAATGAAGAATTCCGCAAACTGGTAGATGCGGCTCACGCCAAAGGCATGAAAGTGGTGATGGACATGATATTCAATCATTGCGGCAGCGAGAACTACCTGTTCAAGGATATGCCTTCAAAAGACTGGTTCAATTTCATGTTCGAGCTTGTCTCCGAGGAAATTATGTACAGACTTCTTATAAAACCGCCAGTGTACAAGATATACATGCCGCCGACTATGAGCGTAAATTAGCAGTCGACGGTTGGTTCACCGAATCAATGCCCGACTTCAACCAACGCAATCGCCACGTAGCCAACTATCTGATTCAAAGCAGTATTTGGTGGATTGAATATGCAGGTATCAACGGAATTCGCCAAGATACGCATCCCTACGCAGACTTCGATATGATGTCTCACTGGTGTAAAGCCGTCAACGAGGAGTATCCCGACTTCAACATCGTGGGCGAAACCTGGCTCAACAGCAATGTACTCGTTTCCTTCTGGCAAAAAGACAGCAAACTTGCCGCACCCAGAAACTCAAATCTCCGCACAGTGATGGACTTCCCTTTAATGGAGCACATGAATCGGGCTTTTGATGAAGAGACCACCGATTGGAGTGGAGGATTATTCCGTCTTTATGATTATCTGACACAAGACCTTGTCTATGCCGACCCCATGAATCTGCTGATATTCCTCGACAACCACGATACTTCACGCTTCTATCGCAATGATGAAGACACCAAAAATCTGAACCGCTACAAACAAGCACTTGCTTTCTTGTTTACCACCCGCGGTATCCCTCAGATTTATTATGGGACAGAGATATTGATGGCGGCAGACAAAGCGAATGGTGACGGGCTTCTCCGTTGTGACTATCCCGGCGGATGGCAAAGCGATCTGCACAATTGTTTCCAAAACGCCAATCGCACCGCCCGGCAAAGAGAAGCATTTGACTATATGCAGAAACTGCTGCAATGGAGAAAAGGAAATGAAGCCATCGCCAAAGGAACGCTAAAACATTTCGCTCCCAATAAAGGAATATATGCATACGAAAGAAAATATGGGAACAAATCGGTTACTATATTCATGAATGGAAACGACAAGGAACAGAGTATTGATTTAACTCCTTATAAAGAAATATTGCCAAAGGCATCCGCCTTGGATGTATTGACGGGCACAAAGGTTGGATTAGGAAAAGAATTAACGCTCTCCGGCCGCGGAATATTGATTTTAGAGTTCTGATACAGTTCACTTTGATTTATATTTATCAGATATTGCAAATATACTAACTATATAGTAATCAGAGATATAATATTTACAACAAGACAAATGCATTTATATTTTTATTCTTGTGCAATCTTTGAATATACAAGATTCTTACATTTGCAATATCCGAAACAAAACAGAGTTAGGAAACTTGTTAGCTTATAATTTAATACCATAGTTATATGAAAATTAAAAAGAAACTTTCACTCATTGCATTCATTTGCATTTCATTCATAGCAAATGCACAGCAAAAACTTACATCACCGGATGGCAACCTGGAAATGATTTTCCACCTAAACGGAGAAGGTACCCCCATTTATGAACTGACTTATAAACAAAAGCCTGTCATCAAACCCAGTAAGCTGGGACTGGAACTGAAAAAAGAAGATGCCGATGCTAAGACAGACTTTGAGTGGACAGCCCGTAAAGATGCCGACAAACTTGATTCTAAAACAAACCTATATAATGGATTTGAACTGAAGGATGCCCAAACTTCTACTTTTGACGAAACTTGGCAACCGGTATGGGGAGAGGAAAAAGAAATTCGCAATCATTACAATGAGTTGGCAGTAACCCTGAACCAACCGGCAAACGATAGATATATCATCATACGTTTCCGCCTTTTCAATGACGGACTGGGCTTCCGCTACGAATTCCCCCAGCAGAAGAACCTGAATTATTTTGTTATCAAAGAAGAACATTCACAATTCGGTATGGCGGGAGACCATACTGCCTATTGGATTCCCGGAGATTATGATACGCAGGAATACGACTATACCGTTTCCCGTTTGTCAGAAATCAGAGGTTTGATGAAGACAGCCATTACCCCCAACTCTTCACAAACTCCGTTCTCGCCTACAGGCGTTCAGACGGCTTTGATGATGAAGACGAATGACGGACTGTATATCAATCTCCATGAGGCTGCATTAATCGATTATGCCTGTATGCATCTGAATCTGGATGATAAGAACATGGTATTCGAATCATGGCTGACCCCTGACGCACAAGGTGACAAAGGATATATGCAAACACCTTGTTCTTCACCGTGGCGCACCGTCATCGTGAGTGATGACGCACGCAATATCCTTGCTTCACGCATTACTTTAAACTTGAATGAACCTTGCAAAATTGAAGATACATCATGGATTAAACCGGTGAAATATATCGGTGTTTGGTGGGATATGATTACCGGCAAAGGCTCTTGGGCTTACACAGACGAACTTTCCAGCGTGAAATTGGGAGAAACCGATTATTCTAAAACCAAACCTAACGGAAAGCATTCTGCAAACACAGCTAATGTGAAACGATACATTGATTTTGCGGCTCAGCACGGTTTTGACCAAGTATTGGTAGAGGGATGGAACGAAGGTTGGGAAGACTGGTTTGGCAAAAGCAAAGATTATGTTTTCGACTTTGTGACCCCTTATCCCGACTTTAATGTGAAAGAACTTCAGAACTATGCGGCAAGTAAAGGTGTTAAACTAATGATGCATCATGAAACTTCGGCTTCTGTACGTAACTACGAACGACACATGGACAAAGCTTACCAATTTATGACCGATAATGGTTATAACTCGGTAAAGAGTGGTTATGTGGGCAACATCATCCCTCGTGGAGAACACCATTACGGACAATGGATGGACAACCATTATCTCTATGCGGTAAAGAAAGCAGCCGATTATAAAATCATGGTAAATGCACATGAAGCAGTACGTCCTACCGGTATTTGCCGTACTTATCCTAACCTGATAGGCAACGAGTCGGCTCGCGGAACAGAATATGAATCGTTTGGTGGAAATAATGTTAATCATACTACCATACTTCCGTTTACCAGACTGATTGGAGGTCCGATGGATTACACTCCGGGCATCTTTGAAACACATTGCAACAAGATGAACCCGACGAATAATTCACAAGTACGCTCCACACTGGCACGGCAGTTGGCATTATACGTCACCATGTATAGTCCATTGCAAATGGCTGCTGACATTCCCGAAAACTACGAACGCTTCATGGACGCGTTCCAGTTTATCAAAGATGTGGCAATCGATTGGGACGAAACCAAATATCTGGAAGCTGAACCGGGAGATTATATCACCATTGCCCGCAGAGCCAAGGGAACCAATGACTGGTATATCGGCTGCACAGCTGATGAAAACGGTCATACTTCCAAACTGACATTTGATTTCCTTGAATCGGGAAAACAATATATCGCTACTGTCTATGCCGATGCGAAAGATGCCGACTGGAAAGACAATCCGCAGGCATATACCATTCGCAAAGGTATTGTGACCGGCAAGAGCAAATTAAACTTGCGTGCAGCCAGTGGCGGCGGTTAT
>ENA-OPCI01001845-OPCI01001845.1-human-gut-metagenome-genome-assembly--contig:-NODE-1845-length-11221-cov-2.933011_pt1 | contig 11221 bp, 10 predicted proteins | sample MGYA00241564_ERZ501479 | MGnify/ENA primary metagenome ERZ501479 (study PRJEB25962, sample SAMEA2042630) | human gut metagenome | biome: human gut; feature: human-associated habitat; material: faeces...
TGGATGTTTATACCCGTCACGGTGAAGCTGTGGTCGTTCCCGATGTAAAAGGGATGACAGTGGAAGAAGCTTCTAAAATGTTCCGCAATCATGGGTTGGTATGTGTCGTTTCCGATTCCAATTATGTGAAGAATAAGGCAGCGGGCATTGTGCTCGATGTCAATCCGGGAGCCGGACAAAAAGTAAAAGAAGGCCGTACCATTTATCTGACTATAAATACACTGAGCATCCCCTTGCGTGCTATTCCCGATGTAGCGGACAACAGTTCCCTGCGTCAGGCGGAAGCGCGTATCCTGGCTTCGGGCTTCAAGTTGAATGACATCCAATATGTGCCCGGCGAAAAGGATTGGGTGTACGGCGTGAAGTACCGTGAGCGTATGCTCGCTATCGGTGATAAAGTGCCTATGGGTGCAACGCTGACTTTAATGGTAGGCGATGGCAACAGGGAAGTGCTGGAAGGCGATTCTTTGTCTGCGGACGAAAGCATGGGGAACCCGGACGAAGCCGTTTCCGAAGGTTCTGCTGCCGACGAATCCTGGTTTTGATGTTAAAGGTGTGCGAGAGTGAAAGTGTCTTTAATCCGTAAAAAGGACAAACGATGATCGAAGAGTTACCGGACGACATAGAGAATGATGTACTGGACGATATAGAACCTGTAGGTGACGAGTCGCAGCTTTACGAGCACTTCCGCGTAGTAGTGGATAAGGGGCAGGAGATGGTGCGTGTGGACAAGTATCTGTTCGACCGCCTGACCAATGCCTCGCGCAACCGTATACAGAAAGCTGCCGATGCCGGATTTGTGATGGCGAACGGCAAACCGGTGAAGAGCAGTTACAAGGTGAAGCCTCTGGATGTGATAACGGTGATGATGGACCGTCCCCGCTATGAGAACGAGGTTATTCCCGAAGATATTCCCCTGGATATAGTGTATGAGGACAAGTACCTGATGGTAGTCAATAAACCGGCAGGGCTGGTGGTGCACCCCGGACACGGGAACTACCGCGGCACGCTTGTCAATGCCATTGCCTGGCACATGAAAGATATTCCCGATTATGATGCCAACGACCCTCATGTGGGGCTTGTGCACCGTATCGACAAAGATACATCCGGCCTGCTGGTAATTGCCAAGACACCGGATGCCAAGACCAATCTCGGTCTTCAGTTCTTCAACAAGACCACCAAACGCCGTTACCGCGCCCTTGTCTGGGGAAATGTGGAACAGGACGAAGGCACAATCGTCGGTAACGTAGGCCGTAATCCCAAAGACCGTATGCAGATGACCGTCCTTCCGGACGACCAGGGCAAGCATGCCGTTACCCACTACCGTGTGCTGGAGCGCCTGGGGTATGTGACACTCGTGGAGTGTGTGCTCGAAACGGGCCGTACCCATCAGATCCGTGTACATATGAAACACATCGGGCATATTCTCTTTAACGATGAACGCTACGGCGGTCATGAGATTCTGAAAGGAACTCATTTTGCCAAATACAAACAGTTTGTAAACAATTGCTTCGATATTTGTCCGCGGCAGGCGTTGCACGCCATGACGCTGGGGTTTGTGCATCCCGTTACCGGATAAGAAATGTACTTTACCTCGGAGCTGCCGGACGACATGAACCGGCTGCTCGATAAGTGGAGAGGCTATATTAGTAATAGAGAATTAGAATGAAACGCACAATCGCTATTGTATGCGGAGGAGACACTTCCGAATTTGAGGTCTCCTTACGCAGTGCACAAGGAATCTACTCCTTCATCGACAAGGAGAGATACACATTATATATTGTGGAGATGCGCGGGACCGACTGGCACGTGCAGCTCCCCGACGGAACGAAAACTCCGGTAGACCGCAACGACTTCAGCTTCCGGCTGGACGGTGCGAAGGTAGTGTTCGACTTCGCCTATATCACTATCCACGGCACTCCGGGAGAAGACGGACGCCTGCAGGGGTATTTCGATATGCTTCACATCCCTTATTCCTGTTGTGGGGTACTTGCCGCTGCACTGACGTATGACAAGTTTGCCTGCAACCAGTATCTGAAGGCGTTCGGCGTGCGCATTGCCGATTCCTTGCTGCTTCGTCAGGGACAGTCGGTTTCCGATGAAGATGTAATCGGGAAGATAGGCTTGCCTTGTTTTATCAAACCCAGCTTGGGCGGTTCCAGTTTCGGTGTGACGAAGGTGAATGTGAAGGAACAGATACAACCCGCCATTGCAAAGGCTTTTGCTGAAGCCAAAGAAGTTTTGGTAGAGGCTTTTATGTACGGTATGGAGATTACCTGCGGCTGCTACAAAACCAAAGAGAAGTCGGTGGTATTTCCTATTACGGAGGTGGTGTCGCATAACGAGTATTTTGACTATAAAGCCAAATATAACGGTGAGTCGGACGAGATAACTCCGGCGCGCATCCCCGATGAACTGCGCGACCGCGTACAGAAACTCACTTCCGCCATTTACGACATTCTCGGCGCTTCTGGAATTATCCGCGTCGACTATATCATTACCGAAAGAGAAAAGATAAATCTGCTGGAAGTGAACACCACTCCGGGTATGACTGCCACCAGTTTTATCCCGCAACAGGTGCGCGCGGCGAACCTGGATATTAAAGATGTGATGACAGATATAATAGAAAACCAATTTTAGATATTAACTATTAGGTATCAACCGGCTATCAGATGCCCGCTTGTTAGTCTTGAAACCAAATACTTATTGTTTAAAATTTAAAATTGCATATCATGGAATTTGAAGAAATCCGCCCTTATCATGACGAAGAATTACCTCAGGTTTTTGAGGAATTGATTGCTGACCCGGCGTTCCAACAAGTGGCTTGCGCCGTTATGCCGGGTGTCCCTTTTGAAGCTATCGCGCAAAAGATGCGTGCAAGCAAGACCAAGCAGGAGTTTCAGGAAAATCTTTGCTACGGCATCTTGCATAAATTGGCCAAAGATACTACAGACGGACTGATATTGGAGAGCATGGCTGTGCTGAACAAACAGTCGGCCTATACCTATGTCTCCAATCATCGGGACATTATTCTCGACTCCGGTTTTTTGTCTGTTCTCCTGGTGGAGCAGGGATTGGACACCGTGGAAATCGCTATCGGTGACAATCTGCTGATTTATCCCTGGATCAAGAAACTGGTGCGTATCAACAAATGTTTCACCGTACAGCGCGCGCTGACCATGCGCCAGATGCTGGAATCGTCCATACGGATGTCCCGCTATATGCACTACACCATTGCGGAGAAAAAACAGTCTATCTGGATTGCCCAGCGCGAAGGGCGTGCAAAAGATTCCAATGACGTTACGCAGGACAGCGTTCTGAAGATGCTGGCAATGGGGGGCGACGGAGACATTATCACCAATCTTCAGGAATTGAATATCGTTCCGCTCTCCATTTCGTACGAATACGACCCTTGCGACTATCTGAAAGCGCAGGAGTTCCAACTGAAACGCGACATACCCGACTATAAGAAAACCACGGATGATGACCTGCTGAACATGCAGACCGGACTTTTGGGATATAAGGGCCGCGTCTGTTTCCGTATGGCATCCTGTATCAATGAGGATTTGGGTGAACTGGAGCGGACATTGCCGAAACCGGAGCTGTTCGTAGCCATATCTGCTTTGATTGACAAGCGTATCCATGCCAACTACCGTATTTTTGCCACCAATTACGTGGCTCACGATTTGCTGTATAAGGAAGAACGCTTCGTAGAGCATTATACCGCAGAGGATAAGAAGCGTTTTATAAGTTATATCGACGGACAGTTGGAACGTATCACCCTTCCCAATAAGGATGTGGACTTCCTGCGTGAGAAGCTGCTGCTGATGTATGCCAATCCGCTGACGAATTATCTGGCTGCAACCAAATGATGTTTTTGCCGTGCGCCGGAGTGGAATTGTAACAGTTTGCGTGGTAAGTAAGTATGAAAAAACATTGCTGTAGTCTGCTTGTCGTCCTGCTGTCGTGTCTGCTGGCATCGTGCGGAGACGATGATTACCGCTATCCTTCCGTGAAGCAGGATTTCCTGACTGCATTTTCCGGAACGGACGGGCGGCTGGAATCGGTGCTGACCGATGAAGGTGAGCGGCTTCAGATTGTTGAAGGCGCATCGGGGCTGCGTGTAAGTGCGGACACGGCCGTTCGCATCGTTGCCAATTACGAGACATTGGCAATCGGGGACGGCGATGTTGCGGGCGCAAAGCTGTATGCTTTGCTGCAAACGGTTTCTCCCGTGCCACTGGCTGCCGCGGAGTTTGAGGAGGGCGTGAAAACAGAACCTTCGGAGATACAGAGTATCTGGCGGGGGTATGATTATCTGAATATTATAGTAAAGGTAAAACAGCAGGGCAAGCATCTTTTCCATTTTGTGGAGGATGAGGCTGTTGTGGATGAAAACAGCGGACGTGTCAAGGTGCGGTTGACCTTGTATCACGAGGTAAGCAGCAGTGTGCAGGATTATGGCAAGCGTGCTTATCTGTCCGTCCCTTTAAAGCAATATATGACCGAGGGCGTGCGGGGGGTGGATGTCCGGTTTAGGATTTATACTTATTCCGGCTGTTTTAAGACTTATGTTTTGGACGAAGCAGGGCTTCGTGTAGAGGAAGGCTGATTTTATACATTATATATATAGATAAGAAAGTGTATCAAAGTGGGGCGGGATTTATATGCCGGTTCTTTGATACACTTTCTTGTCTATATTCAGATGCTGTTGTGATGAACGCTGTCGGCAATTGTCACTTCAATGCCCATTTCTTCCAGGCGTAAAGCGGTGGAAGGCGGGATGCGTGAGTCGGTAATGATGTGGTCTACATCTTCCATATCGGCAATCTTGCTGAAACCTCTCCGTCCGAACTTGGAGGAATCCGCAAGCACTATCGTTTTCTGGGCAGTCTGCATCATTACGCGGTTGAGGCTCGCTTCCATCATATTGGTAGTGGTGATGCCGAAGTCGAGGTCGATGCCGTCTACGCCGATAAACAGCTTGCTGCACGAAAAGTCTGCCAATATGTTTTCTGCATATTTCCCTACCACGGACAGACTGCTGTGCCGCAATATGCCGCCGAGTTGAATAATATAGATGTTCTTTTCGCTTGCCAGGATATTCGATACTTCCATGGAAGCGGTAATAACGGTCAGTTCATCTGCCGGAACGATGCTGCGGGCAAGTGCGTGCATGGTTGTTCCCGATGCTATCAATATGGAATCTTTGGGAGTGATGAGGCTGGCGGCTTTCATTCCAATCAGTCTCTTTTCTTCGACATACAGCTTTTCTTTCTCACTGACGTTCCGGTTGTCGATGTAAGGGTCTATCAAAATAGCCTTTCCGTGGTTTCGGTATAGTTTCTTTTCTCTTTCGAGGTCTGTTAAATCCTTACGTATCGTAACTGACGAAACATTGAGGTGTGTGGCTAAATCTGTTACCAAAATAGAATTATGCTGTATCAACAACTCCAGTATGATAGATTGTCTCTCTTCTTTTGTCATAATAGGCCTTAAATAGTATTCAATGCGCTAATATAGCTGAAAAAAACAGTATAAAGAAACTCAGAATGCTAAGAAATGATAAAATGTTTGTCCGATAATATTCCCTTTTGAAACGTAAGTATAATCTATGCTTACAGGTATGAAACTTCTTGCCTGAAGATTTTTTTTCTGTTATTCAGTGAAAAAACAGCGAAAAAGTTTCGTAGTTATAAAAATAGCTTTTATATTTGTTGCGAAATGAAACCTTGTTTGTTTTGATAAGAAAGCAGCGGTGCTGTTATACTAATCTTGAAAATCAAACTGCGTTAACTAATATTATAAGAGACATGATACTTAATAGCGAGATTAACGAATTTGACGTCATCATTGTTGGCGGAGGCGCAACCGGAGCAGGTACGGCAAGAGATTGCGCTTTGCGCGGAATGCGCGTTTTGCTTGTTGAACGCTTTGATTTTGCTGCCGGCGCCACCGGACGAAACCACGGTTTGCTTCACAGCGGTGCCCGTTATGCAGTGACCGATAGAGAATCGGCAGCCGAATGTATTAAAGAGAATATGATTCTCCGGAAGATAGCACGCCATTGCGTAGAGGAAAACGGAGGTTTGTTTATCAAAATTTCCATTCTTACCGACATGCAGTCACCGAAAGACTTTCATATCAAAACTTATTTGTAGAATCGTGCCGGGCAGCGGGTATCGATGCACAGGTAATCGACCCTGCAGAGGCGAGGTTGATAGAACCTTCGGTGAATCCTGCGATAATAGGTGCAGTGAAAGTGCCCGACGGTTCGATAGACCCTTTCAGGCTGACGCTGGCAAATGTCATCGACGCCAAGGCTCACGGTGCGAAAGTGCTGGTGTATCACGAAGTGACCGCATTGATTCAAGAGCAGGGAAGAGTTGTAGGAGTCACGGTACTTAATCATAAAACAAAAACCGAACATAATTATTACGCACCTCTGACTATAAACGCGGGTGGCATTTGGGGACATGGCATTGCTGCAAAAGCAGGCATAAGGGTGGACATGTTCCCGGCAAAAGGCTCGTTATTGATTTTTGGGCATCGAATCAATAATGTAGTGCTTAACCGTTGTCGTAAACCGGCCAATGCAGATATTCTTGTTCCTGGAGATACAATCTGCTTGATTGGAACGACTTCCAGCCGCGTGGGATTTGATGAGGTGGATGATGTGCGGGTTACACCGGAAGAGGTGGATTTGCTGTTGTCGGAGGGCGAGAAGTTGGCTCCTGCTCTGGCTACAACCCGTATTTTGCGTGCATACGCCGGCGTTCGCCCGCTGGTGGCTGCCGATAATGACCCTTCCGGCCGTAACATCAGCCGCGGCATCGTGTTGTTGGATCACGAAGTGCGCGACGGTGTTCCGGGATTCGTAACTATCACGGGCGGAAAACTGATGACATACCGGCTGATGGCGGAGTGGGCCACAGACCTGGCTTGCAAGAAGCTTGGCATCGACAAGCCTTGCATTACAATGAACGAACCCCTTCCCGGTTCGCGCATGGAAGAGGACCGTTCGGGAGGTAAGCAGGTGGTGGCGGAACAGCCTAAACGTTCTTCGGTAGGCCGTCACGGTGAAATGGCTGCCAGGATTGCATCGGAAAGCAAGTACGATAACAGCCTGGTTTGCGAATGTGAGGATGTGACCGTAGGTGAAGTGAACTATGCCGTGAACGAACTTGATGTGCACAACCTGATAGACCTGCGCCGCCGCACACGTGTCGGCATGGGTACGTGTCAGGGGGAACTCTGTGCCTGTCGTGCGGCAGGATTGCTGGGCGAGGCGCATAATTGCTCCCAAAAGGCGAAAGAGGATTTGGCTTCGTTCCTGAACGAACGCTGGAAAGGATTGTATCCTGTGGCATGGGGCGAGGCGCTGCGCGAAAGCGAATATACCCAGTGGATATATGGTGGAGTTTGTGGAATGGAATAAAATGAATAAAGATGAAATTTGATACTTTAATAGTAGGTGGGGGGCTTGCCGGTCTGACGTGTGGCATCCGTTTGCAGAAGAATGGCGTGAAGTGTGCTATCATTTCCACCGGACAAAGTGCGTTGCATTTTTCTTCCGGTTCATTCGATTTGCTCAACGAACTGGCCGACGGGACAAAGGTGGATAATCCGCTTGCGGCTGCCGGCAGGGTTGGCGCAAATCACCCCTACGCCAAGCTGGACGGTAAGTTTGCATATTATGTCCGTGAGGCGAAACAGTTGTTCCTTGATTGCGGTATTGAAGTGAACGGTGATGCGGAACGTAATCATTTGCGTATAACTCCGATGGGTACGTTGAAGCCGACGTGGCTGACGTTCTCCGACTTCACGCAACTTTCATCGCCCCATGATATAGCAGGCAAGAAAGTGCTGGTGGTCAATATAGCCGGATTTCTTGACTTCAATACGAAGTTTGTAGCCGACAGTTTTGAGAAGTGCGGTGCTGAATGCCGTATATCTTCTATCAATCTTCCCGAACTGGAAAGGTTGCGGATTAGCCCGACGGAAATGCGTTCCACCAATATTGCCAGGGTTCTGGAGAATGACAAAACGCTTGAGACTTTAATCAGGGAGTTGGCCGGAAAGGTATCCGGCTTTGACAGCGTTGCTTTGCCGGCTGTATTCGGACTGTCGTCTGCCGCACCGGTAAGAAAGCTGAAAGAAGCGTTGGACATTCCGGTATGGCTGATTCCGACAATGCCGCCCTCTGTGCCGGGCATCCGTGCACAGCAACAGCTACGCCGTTCTTTTGAAGCGCTGGGCGGAGTCTATATGCTGGGCGATACGGTAGTGAAAGCCGACTTCAAAGGCAATAGAGTGCAGGCGGTATATTCCATCAATCATGGAGATATCTCGTTTGTGGCGGAAAACTTCGTGCTTGCTTCCGGCAGCTATTTCAGCAATGGACTGGTGGCGCGGCCGGACAGTGTTATCGAACCGGTTTTTGGCAGTGATGTGGATTTTACGGCGGGGCGACAGTTGGTATGACAAATCGTTCTTCAACAAGCAGAATTATATGACGTTCGGTGTGGCCACCGACGACAAGTTGCGGATAAAGATTAAGGGTGAAGTGCAGCAGAACCTGTTTGCAGCAGGTTCGGTACTGAGCGGCTCTAATACGATACATGAAGGTTGCGGTGCCGGTGTTTCCATGCTTACGGCATTGTTTGTAGCGGATAACTTAATAAAAGGATGACGTCATGAATATGCAGCAGAATAATATAAGCGAAAACAATTTTGAGCAATGTATCAAGTGTACGGTCTGTACGGTATATTGTCCGGTTATTCCGGTGAATCCCGAGTATCCCGGTCCGAAGCAGGCCGGTCCGGATGAGGAGCGTCTTCGCTTGAAGAGAGGCGAATACTTTGATGAGGCGTTGAAATATTGTCTGAACTGTAAACGCTGTGAAGTGGCTTGCCCGTCGAATGTGAAGATTGGCGACATTATCCAGTTGGCGCGTATCAAATACAGCAAGAAGAAACCGGCATTGCGCGATATTATGCTGGCAAATACGGATTTTGTAGGAACCATGGCATCTGCCTTTGCTCCCATTGTGAATACCACATTGTCTTTGAAGCCGGTGAAAATGGTAATGGACGGAGTCCTGAAGATAGACCATCATCGTGTGTTCCCGAAGTATTCTTCCCAGACATTCGAGAGCTGGTTCAAAAAGAATGCGATGGCTTCGCAGGATAATTACAAGAAGCATGTAAGTTTTTTCCACGGCTGTTATATCAACTATAATTTCCCTCAGTTGGGCAAAGATATGGTAAGCGTGCTTAATGCAATAGGCTATGGAGTGCATTTGCTTGAAAAGGAGAAGTGCTGCGGAGTGGCTTTGATTTCCAACGGCTTGATCAATCAGGCACGTAAGCAAGCTGAGGCAAATCTCCGTTCAGTCCGTAAGTCGGTCTTTGAGGATAAGCGTCCGGTCATCGGAGCTTCATCGACTTGTATTTTCACGATGCGCGACGAATACCCGCATCTGCTTGGCATTGACAATGCGGACGTACGCGACAGCATAGAACTGGCTACCCGGTTCATATTCCGTCTGCTCGAAGAGGGAAACGTAAAACTGAAATTCCGTGATGACGTGAAGATGAAGATTGCCTATCATACTCCTTGCCACATGGAAAAGCTCGGTTGGGCGTACTATTCCATCGCTTTGTTGCGCAGTATTCCCAATATAAACCTTACCGTGCTCAATTCCCAATGTTGCGGAATTGCGGGTACATACGGCTTTAAAAAGGAGAATTACGAAACATCGCAGGGAATCGGCGCTTCGCTGTTCCGACAGATAGAAGAAGTGGCTGCCGACTTTGTCGCTACCGATTGCGAAACTTGCAAATGGCAGATTGAAATGTCCACTCCGGCAAAGGTGAAACATCCCATTTCGATACTGGCAGAAGCGCTCGACCTGGAAGCAACCCGTAAATTAAACAGTGATAAATAATATTATTCTTAAAATCGTAGTACTATGTGGAATTTTTTAGCACCACCTGCTCATAAGCAGGAATTACCGGCAGAGAAGATTGATTCGGCGTATAAGAGTTACCGTTGGCAAGTCTTCCTGGGTATATTTATCGGTTACGCAGGTTTTTATATCGTGCGTAAGAACTTCTCGATGGCCATTCCGGAACTTGCCCAGTTTGGTTTTGAAAAGGGAGAGCTGAGTATCGTTCTCTCTATGAATGCCGTAGCTTATGCTTTGTCCAAGTTCCTGATGGGAAGCGTGTCCGACCGCAGTAACGCACGTGTATTTCTTCCGTTAGGATTGGTTTTGGCTGCCGTGTCCATGATGTTTATGATTGTGCCGGTACAGTTCTTCGGTCCGGAACAGAAATCACTGGCCATTATCGTAATGGCTGTTTTAAACTTCCTGGTAGGTTGGTTCAACGGTATGGGATGGCCTCCTTGCGGACGTGTCATGACCCACTGGTTTTCGGTGACCGAACGCGGAACGATGATGTCCATCTGGAACTGTGCCCATAACGTGGGCGGTGCATTGGTTGGCCCGATGGCAGTTTACGGTGCGTTGTGGTTCGGTTCCTGGTTCTATGGTGCCGACGCATCCCGTTACTTCCTCATCGGTACGTATGTGTTCCCGGCAGCAGTGGCTATTCTTGTAGCGTTGGTGGCATATTGCCTGATTCGCGATACCCCTCAGTCTTGCGGGCTTCCCACTATTGAGAAATACCGTAACGACTATCCTAAAAACTATAGCGAGAAGCAGGAAGAAGTGCTTACCGCAAAGGAGATTTTCTTCAAGCACGTATTCAACAACAAGATGCTTTGGTACATTGCTATTGCCAATGCTTTTGTCTACATGGTACGTTACGGATGTCTCGACTGGGCTCCTACTTTCCTGAAAGAAGCTCAGGGATATGATATCAAGCAAGCCGGCTGGGCATACTTTGCCTATGAATTTGCTGCAATCCCCGGAACATTGGTTTGCGGCTGGTTGAGTGACAAAGTATTTAAAGGCGGACGCGCAATGACTACTATCATCTTTATGGCTATCGTTGCTTTGTTCATCTTCCTTTATTGGCAGTTCTCCGATAACTATATAGTCGTAACCTTGTCTCTGATTGCTATCGGTTTCTTTATCTACGGACCGGTAATGCTGATCGGTGTTCAGGCGCTCGACCTTGCTCCCAAGAATGCCGCAGGTACGGCTGCCGGACTTACCGGGTTCTTCGGGTACTTCTTCGGAACTGCCATTCT
>ENA-OPCI01001849-OPCI01001849.1-human-gut-metagenome-genome-assembly--contig:-NODE-1849-length-11180-cov-2.881079_pt1 | contig 11180 bp, 9 predicted proteins | sample MGYA00241564_ERZ501479 | MGnify/ENA primary metagenome ERZ501479 (study PRJEB25962, sample SAMEA2042630) | human gut metagenome | biome: human gut; feature: human-associated habitat; material: faeces...
CCGCAGCCGGTTCCGTAGACACTCTCGCACCAGTCCCGCGCGCCTTCGAGCTGCTCTCGGACGGAGCGCGGGCGTTCTCTTTTTTTGCGGCAGTATCCTCCTTCACCGGGGCGGGATAGCCCATGCGTTCAAAAATGCGGTTGATCTGCTTGGCGTCTCTTGCCTTCGCCATGATCTCCACCGTCCCGGTCTTTTCCACCTTATTGACGATGGGGTAAAACAGGACGCCATAGCGTTTGGCCTCCATCTGAAAGCCCTTCAAGTCCTCCTGCTTGACGGAAAAGATCGTCAGCTCCTCGCCGTCGTGGATCAGGCGCTTGAGGTTGGTTTTACCGGCGAGCTTCTGATTGTCATTGGCAAGGGCGATCAGAAGGGCGGCAAGATTTTTCGCCCCCAGCCCTGCCAGCTTGAGGGCGCTCTCGGTGATCTGGATGCCCTCACGCACCATCAGGTCAGCGGTTTCACCGTTGGTACTCATGCTCGTGTTCCTCCTTGTTCTTTAGATTTTCCTGCCGTTCAGCCTGCGCCTGCTGGCACTGCTGGGATACCCTCGGAATGTCTGCCTGTATCCTGCGGCACAGCCGCACTTCCCGGCGTTTCTCCCGCAAGGCGGCAGTCTGCTGTTGGATCTCCGCGCTGTACTTGGCTTGTGTTTCTTCATCGCTGGTGTTCCTCCTTTCCTGATAAAGTGGTTTTCTCTGCTCCTCCAACAAGCGGATGTCCCACTCCAGCACACGGATACGATGCTCCAGCTCCGTTTCGGTAGTGATTCCGCTTGATAAAAGGTATTTGAATTGCTGCTCATACCGCTCCAAATGAATGACCTCCCGCTTGACGGAAAAGGACATCTTCGGCGACAGCTTTTTCCGCCTGCCCCCACGCAGCAGATAGAGGTAGCGGAGGTATAGTGCGTAAAATCCTGTAATTTTCTTTTTTCGGGTGGTATTCAGTTTACCTTTCACGCGATAGCGTCTGACCGTATGGGCAGCATGGGTGACAATGGGCGGAGCCATGTCACCGCGCCGTTGCTGAGAGAGCCGTTGCAGAATATCCGCTTCGGTGTAGCCCTCGTCCAGGCGGATCGCCCGCTTTGCGCCGGGGGGCTTGACCGTGGTGTATTTCCGATTGGGGCTGCGGCGTACCTCGTAACCGTTCTTTCGCAGCAGCATGAGAAAGGTATCGTAGGTGTAGGCTTGGTGGATGATGGCGTCAATGTCGGTGCGGATCACGCCGCGCACGGTGGGCTTGCCGCCCTGCTCCGCCTTCCACTCAGCGTAATGCTTGCCCTTGCCCTGCGGGGCGATGACGGATAAATCATTCTCCCGGCATAGCGCGTCCGAAGTACCGCGCACATCGTTGTAGTAACTTTCCGGGCTGGAATGATACTTGTGGCCGTCCGTGCGGGAGACAGAATTGACCACGATGTGATTATGGGGATGGGCCTTGTCTAAATGGGTCCCGATGACGACCTCAAAATCATTGCCGAACAGACGCCGTGCAAACTCACACCCAATCTCGTGTGCCTGCTCCGGTGTGACTTCGCCAGGAGCAAAGGATTGGATGAAGTGGTAGCCGAGAACGCCGCCCGTCTTTTTGTATTTCTTTTTCGTTTTCTGCATGGCAGCAAAGGCGGTTTCGGCAGACCGGCAGTTCAGCGTGGTCACAAAGCGCACGGTATCGGTTTTCTCCGGGTCAGCGGTGTAGACGATCCGCTCGTCCAGCTCGGTCTTTTCCCCATTGACGGCGTACTTCACGCGGTCGTCCAGCCTTGCGCGGATGGCGAATACCTTGGTGTATGCCATGTCACAGCCGCTCCGCGATGTTCCAGATCGTTTCCTGCGCCGCCGTGATCGCGGCGATGTCCTCACCGCTGGCAAAGCCGCGGGCATTGACTGTGCGGGCGATCTGATTGATGTTGTTGCCGATGGCGGCGAGCTGGCGGCGTATTTCAGCGTATTCGTTGGGTGGCCTTGGCCGCATTTTTTCACCGGCGATCAATGTGCGAAGATAGACCTCCATTGGGAAACCGGAAATTGCCGCCTGCTCCTTCAGATGCCGGTGTTCCGTTTCGCTCAAACGGAGAAGAATAGAGATAGATCGTTTTCTGATAACAGATTCCTCCTTGAAATAGGATGGGGTCTTAGGGGACTTGCTCCCCTAACAAGCGCATTTGGATAGCCAAATGCTATGCTTGCGACTGCAAAGCAGCCGCAGGCCGCTTGCAGTCCTAAACCAGCCGAAAAACAAATCAGCGTGCGTCCCCGCCACGGGTTCTTACCCTGCCGCTGATCCCTTTCACAAGTTGGAGCTGGTCGTTGTAGTCCTTTCCGCGGCGGGGTGGGTTGTCGATGACCTCATACTCGGAAAGTCTCTTTTGAATGGCCGCAGACGCCGCCCGCCCCGGTTCATCGTTGTCCAGGCACAACACAATTCGCGTTACGCCGGGGTTATCCGTCAGATATTGCTCCAGTGCCGCGGGGAATCGAATCGTGCCGTCCTTCCGCGGCTGATAGATGCCGGAGAGGGACAGCGTATTGGCGGCGCGCCAATCCTGCCCGCGCAGCTTCAGCAGTGTCAGGTAGGAAAGCGCGTCAATGGCAGCTTCAAATACACAGAGGGTTTTGCCACCGGCGCAAAGGGGAACGGCAAAGGAAAAACGTTTATCGCTGCCGGGGACTTCACCGGCGAAGGTGGTTTCTGAGAGCGTCCCGCGCAGCGCGCCATAAGCGGGCTTTCCATTTTCATAGCCCACGAATACGCAGTTGTGACGCTCGGCATCCTCGTAAAGCTGCCCGTGCTTGATGCAGTGGTTGATGATCTCCGCGTCAACGCCCCGGCTCCGCAGATATGAAAAAACACGCCGGTTGTCGGCGTGTTTGGGTGGGAGGGTAAATTCAGTTTTCGGGAGCGGTGCGATTGGCTCTGATTTGGGCGGCACATGGAGCGGTTCTCCGAGAATACGCTGCACGGCGTCCAAAAAGGAAAGCCCCTCCACGCAGGTCAGATAGTCCAGCGCAGTTGTGCCGCCGATATTCCGTGACCACCAGCACCATTTCCCATTGGAGATTTTCAGGGAATCGTGGGTGCGGGTGGCGTAGGTGTTGCCGCCGACATGGACCAGCTCCTGCGGCTCAAAGCGGCGCAGGTAGGTCAATAGGTCCATCTCGCGGGCGGCGGCGATCTGATCTTTCGATAGGTAGGGCGTGATGCTCACCTCCTTGGGGCATGAGAAAAGCGCAAGCATTTTGCTTGCGCTTTCCATAAAATTATTCAGTTACTTCGGAGCAGAGCCGGTGCGAATGACGGGAAACTGCTTGACTTTTTTGCCGACGATTCGGCGTTCCAGCGCGAAAACCATATCGGGTGTCCGTTCAAAATAGCCGATGTCCTTTTTCCAGCTCATCCCACATCTGCAATGTTGCAGGCCCGGAAACTGCTGCTTCATTTTCCTGCCGCAGTTTGGGCAGGCTTTATTGCTGGCTCCCATCCGCATCCTCCTTAGACGCCTCTTTAGGAAGGACATCCTTAAGGTAGATCTTTACCTCACGATAGACTGCATCGAATGGCGGCTTGTTGACGCCGCCTGCAAAACGAAACTTATCGTAAGAATGCCGCAAATCTTCTTTCCTTTGCAGGAATCCTTGAAAATCTCCCATGATCCTTTCGCTACATTTTAAGGTGCTGTATATCTTCTGAACATCAAATTCAAATACTTTTGAAATATAATAGAGATCCACCACATCCTTGATTCTTCGGAACACCTTACCTGTTGATACAACCGCGACCTTATCGGCTATCATCTGCAACGGTGAAACGCCGCGAAAACAGATCCCGTCAACCTCATAGATTTGCGTCGGTGTAATCGGTCTGTTTACATCCACATCCATTGTGAACAGGATTTCATCGGTGTTGCGGTCTACTAATTCAAAGCCAGCGGATCGCTTTTCGCCATACATTCGATAAAGGCGAACTTCATAGTCCATGCCGCCTCTATTGATTGCTCGCTGTAAGGATTCCACCATTTGCTCTGCGGTGGGAGGTGTGTCTGTGTTCCAATTCGCATCAATATCTACTGTATGACGGGTCTCATCTAAAAACCCGGCCTCAAACAAACAGGCTTTCAACACCATGGAGCCCTTAAAGCTGATAGGGATGCCGCTATCATACACAGCCTTCATGACTGAGTACATAATTCTTTCTTCCGCTGTTACATTCAAAACAAGCACCTCAGTTTTCGTAATATTCGATTGCATCGCTGGCCAAACGCTCAAACCTATCCTGATATTCCGGCGCGACAAAGAGTCCGTCAAAGCTGTCTCCATTGGAATAGAAGTATCTGCTGACTGCTTCTGTAATGCCCTGCATATCTAAAATATTTTCATTTGCAAGGGCATCATATACCGTTCTGTTAAAATCCGTATATAACAATCCGTTCCGATTCTTGATATTTTGTGCGCCGATACGGTTTCCAAGCACGACCACGCCGTTAAACTTCATAACGGAGTCATCCCCATAGACCCACACGATATATTCATCGCTGCGGCCTCCGAAGTTTCCTTGACACATAAGCGCATTGTCTAACGCAAAGACAACGGGTTCTCCAATGCAGTCACGGACAGCTTGCAGCCAGGAGAGCGCGCCCACATAGCTGCTCCGAGACGGAAGATCCTTCTTTTGAGGGTCATACTTCGGCAGGGACAAGGTCTTACGGTTGGTCAGGTCCTCCTTGATACGCTGCTCCAACAGATCAGAGACATATTCGGGAGGCTTACGCATCCCTGTCTCCCAATTTTGCACAGTGCGAAAGGGGATATGATACCTCGCGGAAAATTCGCTTTGGGTATCTCCAAGCTGTGCTCTCATTTCACGAATGTTCATGTTCATCCTCCTTCCACCTGCATTATACACCCATTGAGTGTACCAGTCAACAGCGTTCCCAGATGTCCTACGGAATATTCATAAGCGCGATTACCGCTCCGGCGTGTTCTTTTTCACTGTCTTTTGCTCCACACTGCGCTCCGGCTTAGCCAGTTCTTCCATTGCCGCATTGATCACGCAGGAGTGATTGTCCACAGCGTAAATGTCCGTATGCCCGCCCATCTGCTTCTGGAGCGCCGCAAAGCGGCCTGCGGCCTGACGCGCCGGTGGGTAGAATCGCTCATCTCCCGTGCGCTGCCGCATGGTGCAGGCCAGCACGAACATACAGCGATCCTTGCCGTAGGTGTTTGTCCACTCCTTCAAAAAAGCAGACAGCTTTCCATCGTTGTAGGCGTTGGTCGCGTCCTTCTCAAAGGTTCCCGCACAGGTCAGCGTCCGATCCCGGCTGGCCATCCACTCAAAGACCTCTCCGCGAGCCATGGCTTCCGAACGGGTGTTAGGGTATATGGGCTGCGCGGGATCTCGATATTTTTCTTCGACTCTTTTCCGCAGAATATCATCCGCACAGCACGCAATGCTGTCACGAAAGGCATCCATCTCATCCGTATCGCGGGAGAGCCAGTCTGTATAAAGCTGTGACAGGGGATGCTCAAACTCGTTCAGCACCGTAAGCTGCCGCTCGGAGAGGCTTGTTTCATCCTCAAAAAGTATCAGCAGGTTGTCACGGCAGGCGATCTCGTAGGCGCGGGAAATAATTTCGTCAGGTGATTTCGTTTTCATCTCTGCAAGGAACGCCGTATTTTCCTGTGACATTTTTTCGTATAATCTGGTTTCCAATTCATCTTTTGTAGGCATGATGTTCTCCTTATAGCTCAATAACACGGAAATCGCTCTCTTTTTCCATGATCTCGCTGCTCAATAATATCAATGGCATATCCGAGTCTGCCAGCCGTCTCAGCTTGCTAATGGAAAGCGGAGTTGGTGCTTCAAACAGGGCCACAATGCAGGCCCACAGGTCAACAACATGACAAAGGCAAACGATACGCTCCGAAGAAAAGGAAGCTGCTGCTTCGGGCAGCATCGTGCGTAATTCTTTCATGAGGCTTTCCTGCTCTTTTAGCATCTGCTGATGTATCTGGCGTTCTAACCGTTCTTTTTCCTGCTTTCTTTCCAACTGTTTCATTGTAAATGATCCTCCATTTCAAAAATTATCTCGCCAATCCCGCCCGCATCCGGTGGGCGTAATTGGCGACGCTGTATCGCTTCATGTAGGCGTTTTCGCTGGGGGCCGGACTGTCAAAGTCCAGCCCCTCCATGCGGGGATCGTCGGTGCCGTCCAGCACCTCCTCCACCGGAATGACGCGGAGCCTGCCGGAGCACTTCAGCTCGCCGCCGAATACCCCTGCGGCACAGTGAAAGCCACGGTCGCCGCACACCCAAAGCAGTTTCTTTCCTGCGGGAATATCTCCAAAGGGCTGCTTCAAAACAATAACGGAACAGGGTTCCGCCCCGGCCACCTCATAGTAGCCGGACTGCTCCGCCTTTTCATAAGCGCGGATCAGCTTTTCAAACTTGCGCTGCGGCTCGATATAGAGCCAGCTTTCCTGATAACCCATAATTTCCTCCAATTTCTATTGGTTTTACCGCTCCAGCTGCGGTCTGCGGCGCTCCGGCGGTCTTTGATCCTCGTCCGGCTCGGTGTCTACGATCTCCGGCTCCTTGTGGTCTAAATTCAGCAGCGTGTTCAATTCCTCCAGCCGTGCCGTTTTGGTGTTCAGCTCTGCCTCGCGGGGAAACGGCTTTTGTACCTCTGCCTTTGCGGTTTCCAACTGCGTTTGCAGATTGGAAAGCTGCTCCCGGCAAGCCTGCTCCTTGATGGGCAGTCCCTCCAGCGCGTTGTCCATGCGCTGCAAATTGCCGAACACATCGGTTCCCAGCGTGACCGTGTGGCGGAGCTGCCCGATCATGGTCAAGCGGTATTCCCGCGCGAAGGTATCAAAGGCCAGCTCCAGCGTCAGGCCGCGATAGCTGCCGATCTGTGTCGCCTCCGGGGAGAGCATCGTCTGGCACATGGTCAGCAGCGCCGCGCCAGCCTCCTTCTTGTCGGTATGGGGGACGCCCATCAGCACAAGCGGAGAAAAACCGTCCCCATTGGGATGGGTATTCTCCTTGACCGTGGCTATATCGGCCTCATAGCTCGAAATGCGCTCCTGTGCTTCGGCAATATTTTTAGGGAAAGTCTTGCTGATTGCATCCTCGAGCGCGTATTTCTGGGAAAGATGATTGGACTTCAGCAGTTTCAGCTTGGACACCTCAATGTCAAGATCCATCTTTTCCTTGATCATGGGGTTGCCGCTGGCCAGTGCTTTGATCTCGGCATAAGAAAGCGCCTGTTCGTCTACATCTTCGGCAGAGCGGACAGGCGATTTGCTGGTCATGATCTGGGAGATAAACTTCTGTTTGCTTTCCACAAGCTGATAAAGATAGGCGTCGAAGGTGCCTTCCGTGACATAGCTGTAAATGTCTACCTCCGGGTTTTCATTGCCCTGCCGGATAATACGCCCCTCACGCTGCTGAAGGTCGGACGGACGCCACGGGCAGTCAAGGTGATGCAGGGCGACGAGCTTTTGCTGACAGTTGGTGCCAGCGCCCATGCGCTGGGTGCTGCCCAGCAGGATACGCACCTGACCGCTCCGCACCTTGCCGAACAGGTCTTTCTTCTGAGTTTCGCTCTTGGCGTTGTGGATGAAGGCGATCTCGTTTTCGGGAACGCCCAATTCCAGCAATTTCGCGCGAATATCATCATAAACGCTGAAAGTGCCGTCATCCTTCGGTGTGCTGAGGTCGCAAAAAATCATTTGTGTGGAACGCTTGTCTGCAGTGCGCCGCCAGATCTCAAACACATTTTCCGCGCACTTGGCGGCTTTGCTGTTGGGGTCACTGGGGAGCATGGGATTGACAAGCCGCTGATCCAGCGCCAGCTTTCGGCCATCGTTGGTAATCATCAGCATATTGTCCACGCTGCTGTCCACCTCGCGGTTGCGGGCCTTCTCGGCGCGCTCCGCCAGCGATGCCACGATCTCTTTCTGATACTCCGATGGCTTCAGGGCGATGTTGCGGTAATGCGCCTCCGGCACGGGCAGCTTGAGCATATCCGCCGTCTGAATGTCCGCCACATTTTTGAATACGCTCATCAGCTCCGGCAGGTTATAAAACTTGGCGAAGCGCGTCTTGGCGCGATAGCCGGTGCCTTCCGGGGACAACTCGATGGCGGTGACAGTCTCGCCGTAGTTCGCCGCCCAGCTATCGAAGTGCTGTAAGCCCTGTTCCTCCAGCGCCGACATCTGCAAGTAACGCTGGATGGTGTAAAGCTCCACCATGCTGTTGGAAATGGGGGTGCCGGTGGCAAAGACAATGCCGCGCCCTCCGGTGATCTCATCGAGGTAGCGGCACTTCATAAAGAGATCTGAGCTTTTCTGCGCCTCGGTCTGGGCAATACCGCCCACATTCCGCATTTTCGTGTATAAAAAGAGGTTCTTAAAATAGTGTGACTCGTCAATGAAGATGCGGTCAACGCCCAGTTCCTCAAATGTAACCACATCATCCTTGCGGCTCTGGTCGTTCAACTTGTCGATCTTGGCTTGCAGGCCCTTCTTGGTTTTCTCCATCTGTTTGATGGTGAAATTCTCCGCTTTTTCTCGCTTGGCTTCGGAAATGCCCATCATGATTTCGTCGATCTGCTGTTCCAGAATGGCCCGCTGGCGGTCTACGCTCATAGGGATCTTCTCGAACTGCGAATGCCCGATGATAACGGCATCGTAGTCGCCGGTGGCGATCCGTCCACAGAATTTCTTGCGGTTCTTGGTTTCAAAATCCTTGCGGGTGGCAACGAGGATATTTGCCGCCGGATAGAGCTGCAAAAACTCAGTGGCCCACTGCTCTGTCAGGTGGTTGGGCACCACAAAGAGGGACTTCTGACACAGGCCCAGCCGCTTTGACTCCATCGCCGCCGCGACCATTTCAAAGGTTTTTCCCGCGCCCACCACATGGGCAAGCAGGGTATTTCCACCGTACAAAATGTGCGCGATGGCGTTGACCTGGTGCTTGCGGAGTGTGATCTCCGGGTTCATGCCTGAAAAGCTGATGTGACTGCCATCATACTCGCGGGGGCGGTTGCTGTTGAACAGAATATTATAGGTCTTACAGATGGCTTCGCGCCGGTCAGAATCTTTCCAGATCCACTCAGCAAAAGCGTCTTTAATGAGTTCCTGCTTACTCTGCGCGATAGCAGTCTCTTTCTTATTCAGAACGGCAATTCTGCGCCCTTCTTCATCGTATTGGTAATCAAAAATGCGGACATCTTTCAGGTTCAGGGTGTCCTCAATGATCTCATAGGCGTTGATGCGCTTGGTGCCGTAGGTGCTGATGGCCTTGACATTGCCGCGATCCTTGCTCTTGCCCTCAATACGCCACTCGCCGGTGATGCCGGAATAGTGGACCTTCATGCCCCATTGTGCGCTGCGGGGTGTCCCCAGCGTTTCGAAGATAAACCGGCGGACATATTCGGTGTCCAGCCATGTAGCGCCCAGCCGGACGGAGATCTCGCTGGCGGTGAGGTCGGTGGGCTGCACCTGCGCGAGCGCATCAGCGTTGATCTGATACTGCGGGTCCTGTTCCGCCTTGCCTTGGGCAACCGCCAATTTCTGACGCACATTGCCGGAAAGATACTCGTCCGCGGGCAGGTATTTCTCATGTCCATCGTTCTCGCCGGTGTAAGCGGGGTTCAAAAAAATCACGCCCTTGAGATCAGAAAACAGCGTTTCCTCATCCTTGCCGGTGAGCCTGCCCATATAGTCCATATCCACATGGGCCTTTTCCCCAATAGACAGCGCCAGCGCCTCCACCGCCGTGTCTACCTTTTCAGCAGGTTTGTGACTGCGGATGGTGCGCTTGGTGAACAGGTCGGCCTTCCGTTTCAGGTTCCGATCCTCGTCCAGAATTTCCAGTGAACACAGCAGAAAGTAAGAGCTGTCCTGATCGAAGGCGATGGCGTTGCCGCGAGAATTGATCAGACCGTATTTCCGGGTGAAGGTGTCGTAGAGGGTATTCAGCTTGGCTTGCTGCGCCTTGATTTCTTCATCAGGATAGTCCTCGGTCTGATACTCCAGCAGCGTCCGCACACAGTCCCGCAGCTCGATCATGCCGCGGATTCTGCTCTCTGCCGTCTTGGATACCTCCACCGGGTTCATACGGCTGTTTTCACGGTAGTAGATTTGCCCGTTCACCAGTGTATAGGAGAAGTTGCGGACGGCAGGATCGGCTTCGATGGAATGATCCTCGCCCTCCAGCTCCTCCTCCCGGTCATAGGCGGTGATCTCACCGTGGACATTCTGAACGGCTTCCGCCAGCAGCGCTTCCAGCGGCTGCTCCGGGTACGGCTCACAGGTGGGCGTGGGGCCGAACGGCCCGGACACCATCTTCATCTCGCCCAGCACCATGTCGGGGTGGTCGATGAAGTAGCTGTTCATCTGGATGCCGTCCTCGTTGGTGGCAAGGTGTACCCATTCGGGTTCTATATCCACCATTCGTTCCCGCTTTTGGAGGAACAGGATATCTGAAACCACCTCGGTGCCCGCCGCGGCCTTGAACGCATTGTTGGGTAGCCGAATCGCCCCCAGCAGTTCCGCTCGCTGCGCGATGTATTTTCGCGCGCTGGCGGTGCGCTTGTCCATGGTGTAGCTGGAGGTTACAACGGCGATAACGCCGCCCGGTCTGACCTGATCCAGCGCCTTGGCGATGAAATACTCATGGATGGGGAAATTCAGCCGGTCATAGCGTTTGTCCGGCACATGGAACTGGCCAAAGGGGACATTGCCGATGGCAACATCGAAAAAGTTATCCGGGAAAGCGGTTTTCTCATAACCCTGCACCGCAATACTGCTTTTCTGATAAAGCTGGCGGGCGATGCGCCCGGAGAGATCGTCCAGCTCCACGCCGTAGAGCTTGCTGCCGCTCATGCTTTCCGGCAGCATACCGAGAAAATTGCCGATACCGCAGGCTGGCTCCAGAATGTTGCCCTGCGTGAAGCCCATCTGCCCCAAGGCGGCATAGATGCCGCGGATGACCACAGGCGGCGTAAAGAACGCCGTAAGCGTGGATTCGCGGGCGGCGGCGTACTCGGCGTCCGTCAGCAGGTCTTTCAACTCATTGTAGCGTGGGTTCTTTTCGTCAAAGAAGTCCGCCAGACCGCCCCAGCCCACATACTGCGCCAGCACCGCCTGTTCCTCCGCTGTGGCGGTGCG
>ENA-OPCI01001862-OPCI01001862.1-human-gut-metagenome-genome-assembly--contig:-NODE-1862-length-11146-cov-3.170318_pt1 | contig 11146 bp, 10 predicted proteins | sample MGYA00241564_ERZ501479 | MGnify/ENA primary metagenome ERZ501479 (study PRJEB25962, sample SAMEA2042630) | human gut metagenome | biome: human gut; feature: human-associated habitat; material: faeces...
CGTGGATGCTGAAAATGATCCATTACTTTTTCACTATACATTATTTTTTCCTCCTGGCAAGTATTTTTATTATTTTTTCTGCTTTTTAATAAAATCTTCATATAATGGAGACATGCTTCTTAAGTTTGCAGTAATATCTTTCAGCTTATCTACTACAAAATCAACATCCTCCATTGTCGTCTCCTCGCTTAAGGTCATACGGAGAGATCCGTGTGCGATCTCATGAGGAAGACCGATAGCTAACAGAACGTGTGACGGATCCAGAGAACCGGATGTACATGCGGAACCGCTGGATGCACAGATTCCGAAATTATCAAGCATCAGAAGAAGTGACTCTCCCTCGATGAACTGGATGCTTACATTTACGTTGTTCGGAAGACGTTTTACTTTATCTCCATTAAGACGTACGTACGGGATCTCTGTGAGGATCCTGCTGATCATATGATCTCTGATCTCGATTTCTTTTGCAGTACGCTCTTTCATGGACTTGTTTGCACGCTCTGCTGCAAGACCGTATCCTACGATACCAGGAACGTTCTCTGTACCTGCACGACGTTTTCTCTCCTGTGCTCCGCCATGTACGAAGGAGCGGATCTTAACGCCCTTACGGATATAGAGGAAGCCGATTCCCTTCGGTCCGTTGATCTTATGTCCGCTGGAGCTGAGCATATCGATATTGAACTCATCTACATTGATCGGGATCTGGCCGAATGCCTGAACAGCATCTGTATGGAACAGAATTCCATGCTCATGTGCGATCTGTCCGATCTCTTTCAGCGGCTCAAGAGTACCAATCTCATTGTTTGCAGCCATAACAGAGATCAGGATGGTCTCCGGTGTGATGGCTTTCTGCAGCTGATCCAGATCTACAACACCATTTTCATCTACATCGATGTAAGTGATCTTTGCTCCCTGTTTTTCCAGCCATTCGCAGGTATGCAGGATCGCATGATGCTCGATCTTTGTGGTGATGATGTGGTTTCCTTTTGATTTATATGCTTCGTAAGTAGCTTTCAGTGCCCAGTTATCAGACTCGGAACCACCTGCGGTAAAGTAGATGTCGTTCGGATTTGCTCCGATGACAGAAGCTACTTTTTCTCTTCCTTCTGTCACTGCTTTTTTGCTGATTCCTGCCAGTTCATATACGCTGGACGGATTGCCATAGTACTCCGTAAAATACGGGAGCATCGCCTCTACTACTTCCGGTGCAACTTTTGTGGTTGCCGCATTATCCAGATAAATAATTTTCTTCATGATGATTTTGCCTCCTATCCCTGACAGCCTGCAGGCTGTACCTGTCCTTTTTCTTTCAGTTTTTTACTCTCTTCCACCAACTGGTTGAGATACATGGTATCCACTGCATGAGTAATTCCTTCGTTGATGCGCTGCCATACATATCGCGTCACACACAGATCTGCATTTTCGCAGCCACCGTTTCCTTCTTCGCCGTTTGCCGGACAGGTTACTGCCCGCAGATCTCCTTCCAGTGCACGAAGGATATCTCCAACCGAGATACCGATTGCCGGTCTTGCCAGCTGGTACCCTCCGTTGGCTCCCCGGATGCTTTTCACCAGTCCTTCCTTTTTCAGACTGGCCATCAGCTGTTCAAGATAACGCTCGGAGATGTTCTGCCGATCCGCTATACTCTGTATAGACACCGGTTCTTTTTCACTATATACAGCCAGATCGATCATCGCTCGGAGACCGTATCTGCCCTTCGTTGATAATTTCATGTTGCCTCCCTTCCGGAAGTTTCCTTTGGTCTTTCAGATTCCCTAGTAATCTACTGGGATATGACCCTTTGTCAATATAACACGACTCCCCGGTTCTGTCAAGGCTGGCAGCCTCATATATTTAAAAAAAGCCCCGGAGCTTGTTATGTTTTCTTCTGCGAAGCATCCTGTCCTCACCGGTACTGCCATCCTCACCTGTGCGGGTACCTTGAGCCGCCTGATTGGCTTCTTTTATAGGATATTCCTATCCCGCACCATTGGTGCACAGGGTCTGGGAATCTACCAGATGATTTTCCCGGTCTATGCCTTCTGCCTGTCCGGTGTCACCGCCGGCATTCAGAGTGCCTTATCCCGCTGTTGCTCCGCCGCTTTATCCAAGGGAAATCCGAGAAAGGGATGGGTATTTTTCCTGAGTGGCAGCGGACTTTCTGTGGGACTTTCACTGATCGTGTCCTTTTTTCTGTACACCCGCGCACCCTGGATCAGCCTTCATATCTTACATGAGATCCGATGCTGTGAACTTCTGCAGCTGCTTGCTTTCAGTCTGCCCCTCTGTTCCATACACACCTGCATCCACGCCTGGTACTTTTCCACCCGCCGAACCACGGTTCCGGCTGTATCACAATTACTGGAACACTTTGCCCGGGTGGGTACTTCTTATGTCATTTACCTGATTTTCCTGGAGCAAAACCTTGCTCCGACACCGATTCTCGCCGTTGGCGGCATGCTTTTCGGAGAACTGGCGGCATGCTTCTTCTGCGTTGTCTGTCTCGCTTTCCAGAAACCTTCCTATAAAGGCACTACCGACTTTCGCGTTCGTTCCTGCCTCTGGGAAATCCTTACCTTATCCGTCCCGCTCACCCTGAACCGCATGCTCGTCAACCTCTTACAGAGTACCGAAGCCATCCTCATCCCAGGAAAACTCGAAGCATCCGGACTTACAAACGCACAGTCCCTCAGTCTGTATGGCGCACTGACCGGTATGGCATTGCCCTTTATTTTATTTCCTTCTGCGATCACGTCCGCCCTCTCCACGATGCTCCTCCCAACCATCGCCGGACAGCAGGCAGCCGGAAAAGAAGATGCCATTATCCGCTCTACCGAACAAACGATTCAATACTGCCTGTGGCTCGGCTTTCTATCAGGAGGAATCTTCTTCTTTTTCGGAAAAAAATTGGCACTGATTTTCTACCGAAACCCGGACGCCGGCATCTTTTTACAGATTCTGGCATTCCTCTGTCCTTTCCTCTATCTCACCGCCACTCTGACCGGGATCCTGAACGGCCTGGGACACACCGTCCAATGCCTGATCCAAAACCTCGCCGGCCTTGGAATCCGAATCCTCTTCGTCTACTTCGCAATCCCCCGCCTGGGAATCCGCGGCTACCTCTTCGGTCTCCTCCTGAGCCAACTGGTAATCACAGGACTGAACCTGCTCTTTTTACATAAAAACGTGAAATTCCGATTTCCCGCAACAAAATGGATCATCCTGCCCTGTTGTGGAATGATACTTGGATGTGGATGCGGCCTGTTTACCTACCGCATATTATGTGAAATAAAGACGGGCGGATATGTAGCACTGTTTGGAGGTGTTCTTGTCGCCGGAGGAGTGTTTTTGCTGGCAATGAGATTATGCAGTAAAAAATCTACAAACTAACCATTTTTATCTTATGTATCAGAAAACAGCTTTCTGTAACAAACAAACTTAACGCCGTTTGCCAAAACCAGTGGCTGGCTTGCGATCCATGGGTGGACAACACTTTTTGGGCGTTCAGGGCAAGCTTTGAAATCCAGCACTTACGTAGACTTTGGCGCTGGTCAGCTGACCAGCGTCAATTAGTCGAAGTTAGTGATTAGTTCAAAGTTGCCCTGCCCAAGTTGTCCACCCATGGATCGCAAGCCAGCCACGTCCCCTTAGCCAACTACTCTTATTTTTTTGTTTTTTATCCTAACAAAGCTCCGCAATCGTATGCAGCAACTCTCTCGAATCCTCCCAGCCCAGGCAAGGATCCGTAATCGATTTTCCGTACACGTGATTCTCACATCCGATCTTCTGGCTGCCCTCAACCAGATAACTCTCGATCATCACGCCCTTCACCAGCTTCTTAATATCCCCGGAAACATTTCTGCTGTGAAGCACTTCTTTCACAATACGGATCTGCTCCTTAAACTGCTTGTTCGAATTCGAATGATTCGCATCCACGATCGTCGCCGGATTCTGCAGATCTCTCTCATTATATTTTTCCAGCAGGAACTGCAGATCCTCATAATGATAGTTCGGGATCGCATTGCCATGTTTATTCACTGCTCCGCGAAGAATTGTATGAGCCAGCGGATTGCCGTCCGTCTCAGCCTCCCAGTTTCTGTAGATAAAGTTCTGTTTGATCTGTGCTGCCACAACAGAATTCAGCATCACAGACAGATCCCCACTGGTTGGATTTTTCATACCCACTGGAACATCCATACCGCTTGCTACCATACGATGCTGCTGATTCTCCACAGAGCGAGCTCCAATAGCAACATAAGAAAGAATATCATCCAGATATCTCCAGGTTTCCGGATACAACATTTCGTCAGCTGCTGTCAGACCCGATTCCTCGATGGCACGCATATGCATCTTACGGATAGCGATCAGACCATGTAACAGATCCGGTTTCTTCTCCGGATCCGGCTGATGAAGGATCCCTTTGTAACCCTCTCCGGTTGTTCTAGGTTTGTTTGTATAGATTCTCGGAATCAGAATCAGCTTATCTGCCACTTCTTCCTGTACCCTGGACAGACGGTTGATATATTCACAAACTGCCTCTTCGTTATCTGCGGAACAAGGTCCGATGATGACCAGAAACTTATCGGACTCTCCGGTAAATACTTTTCGGATCATCTCATCTCTCTCCGCTTTGATCTGTGCTACTTTCTGTGTCACCGGATAATCGGCTTTGATCTCCGTCGGTGTTGGCAGTTTTTTCAACAGTTGAATACTCATAATAATTTCTCTCCTCTTATTTCCTCGGGTGTGCTTTGGTATAAACATCCCTGATTTTATACACATTCATATTCAGATACATCTGCGTTGTCGATATATCCGAATGTCCCAGCATCTCCTGCACACTTTTTAAGTCTGCTCCGTTCTGGATCAGATGTGCAGCAAACGAATGCCGCAGAGTATGCGGCGTAATATCTTTCTCTATCCCGGCAGTCTGTGCATAGTGTTTCAGTACTTTCCAGAATCCCTGTCTGCTCATCGGTTTTCCCGAACAATTTGTAAAAAGCACTTCGCTTTCCTGCTCCTTCAGGAACCCGTTCCGCACTGTATGCATATATTGCTGTAATGCCTTTTTTGCCTGGCTTCCAAAAGGGATCACCCGCTCACTGTCCGTATCCCGACAATTAATATATCCCATCGCCAGATTCACATCCGACATTTCCAGATGGATCAGTTCACTGACCCGAATTCCGGTGGCATACAACAGTTCCAGCATTGCCCGATCCCGCAATCCTTTCGGCGTCCTGTCCGACGGCTGACGAAGAAGCAGATCCACTTCCTCCACAGACAAAATCTGTGGCATCTTTTTTTCTACCTTGGGCGGATGCAGATGATCTGCCGGATTATTTTCTATGAGATGTTCCTGATACAGATACTGGAAAAACGCACGCATAGAAGCTACGCTTCTCGATACCGTAGACGCTGCAAAATGATTCTTTTCCAGATACAACATATAAGAATTCAGACTGGTTTCCGTGATATCCTGTACCCGGGTAATCTGATGTGCTTCCTGAAAATACTGCATCATTTTCTTCAGATCTCTCTCATAGGACACCACCGTATTGCCGGACATTCTTTTTGTATTATGTAAATAAGATATAAATATTTTTATCTCTGTTTCCATATTTTCCCGTGTCCTCATTGTATAATGATAGAGCAAAAACCTCACCTGTTTTTGCATGTAAATTTATTATAACTGTGTTTTTTCAGAAAAGCAAACCCTTATTTTTCAGATTTATCTCTACATTTCCCAATTTTCATCCAAAACTACAACATATCGAACGCTTAAATCTTATGTCTACCATATCTTGTAAAATATTTTCTCAACATAATCGTCCCAGAATCCATCTCATCCATACCGGATGAATATATGCTTCAAAAACAACACCTAAAAGACACAGAATCATTGCGATCAGACCGGTCAGAAAATAGATTCTTATTACTTTTACCGGTTTCTTCCAGATATTTCCCCCTTCTTTATAAATTTTTGTCATCAACAGTGCAACTGCAGGAAAATATACAAAAGCCTGTGGAAATAAAGAACCTGCAAAAATCAGGAATCCCTCCAGTCCAAGTTCCAGAATCAAAAGGCTTCCCACCGCACCTGCAAGAAATCCCATCCAGGCTGCCGCTGCCACCACAATAAAGTGCGCGGCACCTGTAAGTCCCGTCAGTATAAAAAACAAAACTGCAAATATTCTGTTTTCCAGAAGATAACAGAAATATTCTGTTGATTTTCCTTCTTTCTTTTTAATCTGCGTCAGTGCATACAATTCTAATATCTGATTTTGTCCGTTTCGGCACGGATATGCAAGATTGGCAAACAAGATCCCGCCTGCCATTCCAAGAGCAAAACATCCGGCAAGAAATCCCAGCACTATCCACATCTCCCGCTCCCAGATTCTTTTCATTTTTACCCCTCCTATGTATCCTATGATAGAAAAGACCCGTTTAGTATGATAAGATAGACGTATCGCAACTGTTCGGTTTTTAGTGGAATACTATCTTCCGGATAATTACCAAATAATTTTATCAGCAGGAGGAACTTTATATGAATCAGACATCTCAGCAACCGTCTCTGAAAGAAAAGCAGTCCCACGGTACACGCCTGTTTCCCTGTGCTTATTATCATTTTTGCAATCCCAGTCACCGTCTTCGTGTCCGCCATCACTGGCATGAGGAGGTTGAAATCATTTATCTTCATCACGGTTCTTTCAAACTGGATATCAATATGGAACCTTACGGAACTGACCGGGAATGTTTTTTATTTATTAACAGCGGAGAACTTCATTCTCTGCGTTCCCTGAGTATGGAATTTGATGAACAGGCAGTTGTTTTCTCACCATCTATGCTCCTTTTCCAGGATTATGACTCGATCGATGAATCCATTTTACTTCCACTGACGCAGAATAAGCTGACATTTCCCCGTTTTCTCGATCAGACCAGCCCCTTTTTTTCTGCCTTCCGCAGCTGTTATCAACAGATCAGTCATATTTTTTCGCAAAGCAAAGAAACTCTGATCACCGGCGAACAGATTCTTACGGATGATGTCATCTCTCAGCTGCAGATCAAGGCAGGGATACTTCAGCTCATCGGGATTCTCATGGAAGCCGGTTTGATGTGCCAGTCGCCCAGAACAGAAAGTCAGAAGATCACAGCCATCAAAACCGTGCTTTCTTATATCACGGATCATTATCATGAAAAACTGTATGTGCAGGATCTGGCTTCCCAGGTAAATATGAACGAACAGTATTTCTGCCGCTTTTTCAAACGTTCTATCGGGAAAACTCCCATCGATTATATTAACGATTACCGTTTGAATAAGGTCATCCGGCTGTTAGAGACAGGTGATGCACAGATAACAGAAATCTGTCTGGAATGTGGATTCAATAATATGGGGAATTTTCAGCGGCTTTTCAAACGGAAAACCGGAATCACTCCTCTGCAATACCGAAAATTATATCTTTCCAAAAAGTCAGAATAATATACTTTTTAATCAGTTTTTCGGTGGTTTTTCTCCTCAGCATTGTCTATAATGTCACTAAATAATTCACAGGCCATACACAAGGAGGATTCTACAATGTTAGAGAAAAAATGGTGGCACGAAAAAGCCGCATATCAGATTTATCCAAAAAGCTTTTACGATACCAATGGCGACGGTATCGGTGATCTGAAAGGTGTGATCAGCAAACTGGATTATCTTAAAGATCTGGGAATCGATATTATCTGGCTCTCCCCGATCTATTGTTCTCCACTGGCAGATCAGGGATATGATATCTCCGATTATCAGGATATCATGACCGATTTCGGAACAATGGAAGATTTTGACCGGATGATCGCTGAGATGCACAAACGAGGCATCAAACTGGTGATGGACCTGGTAGTAAACCACAGCTCCGATGAGCACAGATGGTTCCTGGAAAGCAAAAAATCAAAAGACAATCCGTATCGTGATTATTATATCTGGAAAGATCCGAAAGACGGCAAAGAGCCAAATAACTGGGGAGCATGCTTCGGAGGTTCTGTCTGGGAATTTGACGAAGAAACAGGGATGTATTATCTGCATTGCTTCTCCAAAAAACAGCCGGATCTGAACTGGGAGAACCCGGTAGTACGTGACGAAGTATTTAACATGATGACCTGGTGGTGTGAAAAAGGTGTAGATGGTTTCCGTATGGACGTTATCAGCATGATTTCCAAAGATCCTGCATATCCGGACGGAGAAATCCGTGATGGACTGCATGGCGATATGTCACCATATGTATGCAACGGACCTCATGTACATGAATATCTGCAGGAAATGAACCAGCGTGTACTTTCCAAATTTGATCTGATCACTGTTGGTGAAACACCAGGTGTTACCACAGAGGAAGCAAAGAAATATGCAAATCTGGATGGAAGCGAACTGAACATGGTATTCCAGTTCGAACACATGGGAACAACAGACGGAAAATACGGCAAATGGACCACTAAGAAACCGGAAATGAAAAAAGTCCGCGCGGTCATGAACAAATGGCAGAATGACCTGGAAGGAAAAGCATGGAACAGTCTGTACTGGGATAACCACGATCAGCCGCGTGCCGTATCTAGATTCGGTGATGACAGCCCGATGTACCGTGAGGTATCTGCAAAGATGATCGCAACCTGCCTGCATATGCTGAAAGGTTCTCCATATATCTATCAGGGCGAAGAAATTGGTATGACTAATGCATATTTCAAATCCATTGATGATTACAAAGATATCGAAGCCATCAACGCATACAAAGAGTATACCGAGAGCGGTCTGATGACAGAAGAAGAGATGCTGAACTGTCTGAAGATGGTCAGCCGTGACAATGCAAGAACTCCGATGCAGTGGGATGACAGCGCAAATGCCGGATTTACCACAGGAACGCCATGGATCAGTGTGAACAAAAACTATACACAGATCAACGCAAAGGCTGCCCTGGAAGACAAAGACAGTGTATTCTACTACTATCAGAAACTGATCCGGCTGCGTCATGAGAATGAGATTATCGTAGAAGGTGTATTCCACGGACTGCTGGAAGACAACGATGATATCTATGCATACGAGAGAACACTGGGCGATGAGAAACTGGTGGTAGCTTGTAACTTTACAAACAAAGAAGTACCTTGCGATCTGTTCGAAGGAAAAGAAGGCGAAGAACTGATCACCAACTACAAAAACCATGTAACAGGTGTTCTGCAGCCATATGAAACAAGAGTAATTCTCTACAAATAATAATAAAAAACAAGAAAATATACCGCTGATCCGAAAAGAATATGTATAATAATTTCGAAAAAGCGAAAAATCAGGAATGGGGTGTCGAGCGAAACTGTCGTTCGACACCCCATTTTTGACAAAATAAGCACTTCCTGTTCCATATAATAATACTTGTTTTCCAGTAAGTATTCCAGATGGAACAGGGGGTGCTTTTTGTCTTATACAATCTATCCGGATGAACTGTTTGTTACCAATCTGGTGATGGATTATTATTTACTCCGACTGGTAAAAAAACTGTGTGGAGGAAGGGCAGGAGTATTGGCTTCTCTTGGAGGAGCTGCTTTTGGAGCTTTGAGTTATTGTATGCTGATTCTTTTCCCCGTCAGCTTTCCGGTGAATACATTACTGGCATATGTGGCAATCAACACAATCATGGTGAGGTTTGGATGTGGACTGCGGACACCCGGAAGGCTCTGCGGTGGAATCGCCGGTCTGTACATAGCAGGATTCCTCATGGGAGGTATGCTGGAAGTCCTGAAACGATTCCTGGGATTTGCCGGGACAAAAGACGTATTGCTGGCGGGAACCGTCTGTTACCTTGTGTATGCTGCTGTTCTTCCGCGATATCGAGAATGGAGAAAAAAAAGCAGGATCCGCTGCCGGGTAAGACTGCAGATGGAAGGGCAGATTACAGAGGTAAATGCCTTTTTTGATACAGGGAACAGCCTGTATGATCCGATCGCGCAAAAACCGGTAAGCATCATTCAAAAAGGAACTCTGGAAAAGCTTTGTGATGCAGATACAATGGAAAAATTACAGGAATTTCAGAGGGGAAAGGCAGAAAAAGAACCGGCTTTGTCGTTTCGGCGTATGCATCCACATTTTCTGGCTTATTCCAGTCTTGGCTGTTCTTGCGGGCTGCTGGTAGCAGTCACGCTGGATGCCATGTACCTGGAAAATGAAAACGTACAGAAAGTGATCCACGCTCCGGTGGTCGCTTTTTCGGGGGAAGACAGTTCTGCTTTTGGGGACTGTCAGATGATCTTACATCCAAATCTGATAGACAGTTAGGAGGAAATTCTATGATGCAGGCAGTATTACCCAGTCATTTTCGTATGCGTATGTTACCGGGTTTTTCCCGCATGCTGTGGAGAAAACCCGGAGAGGTGTATTATATCGGTGGAGCAGACGTACTGCCCAATCCGTTATCTCCTCAGCAGGAATCCGCAGTGATAGAGAGTCTGACAAAAGAGGACAGCCAGCAGGCGAGGGCAAGTCTGATCGAACACAATCTGCGCCTTGTGGTATACATTGCACAGAAGTTTGATAACACCGGTGTTGGAATGGAAGATCTGATATCTATTGGAACGATTGGACTGATCAAGGCAATCAACACCTTCAATCCGGAAAAGAAGATTAAACTTGCAACGTATGCGTCCCGCTGTATCGAAAACGAAATCCTGATGTATCTGAGAAGAAACAGCAGAACCCGCATGGAAGTCTCCATCGATGAACCGTTGAATGTGGACTGGGACGGGAATGAGTTGTTGCTTTCTGATATCCTCGGAACAGACGAAGATGTGATCTACAGAGATCTGGAGCACGAGGTGGAGTGTAAGCTTCTGGTAAAAGCTATTAACAAGCTAAATGCCAGAGAAAAGATGATCATCTGTCTTCGCTTCGGGCTGAATCAGCCGGATGGGAAAGAAAAAACGCAAAAAGAAGTTGCAGATCTTCTCGGAATATCTCAATCCTACATCTCCAGACTGGAAAAAAGGATCATGGTGCGGTTAAAAAAAGAAATTGTCCGCTATGAATAAACAGTTAAACGTAACTGTTCAGTACCTTCACAGTTACGAGCCAAAATGCATAAAAATCACCTTCGGTGATGGCATTTTGGCTTGTATGTCTCGGGATTTTGACATA
>ENA-OPCI01001868-OPCI01001868.1-human-gut-metagenome-genome-assembly--contig:-NODE-1868-length-11132-cov-7.848695_pt1 | contig 11132 bp, 14 predicted proteins | sample MGYA00241564_ERZ501479 | MGnify/ENA primary metagenome ERZ501479 (study PRJEB25962, sample SAMEA2042630) | human gut metagenome | biome: human gut; feature: human-associated habitat; material: faeces...
TCTTAACTCCTCAGCGACCGAAGGGAGCGATAACTCCTTAACTCCTGAAAATAACTCCTGAAACTTACACTAATTCAAACAACACACAACATGAAATCATTCAACAAAATCATATACTGGTATGCCGTCATCGCGCTTACCGTGCCCAATGTGGCCCTTTGTTTCACCGAGCACCTCAGCGCATGGGCAGCCCTTGCCAACACCGTGCTGCCCTTTGGTGTCTACATGGCTCTGATGAGCATCTCTCGCAAGCCGGGCAAGATGGTGTGGTGGCTCTTCCCCATCATCTTCTTTGCGGCTTTCCAGATCGTGTTGCTCTATCTCTTCGGCAAGGGCGTCATAGCCGTGGATATGTTCCTCAACCTCGTAACCACCAATCCTGGCGAGGCCATGGAGTTGCTCGACAACCTCATTCCTGGCGTGGCGAGTGTCTTCATCCTCTATCTGCCCCTGCTCATCCTGGGCGTGGTGTCCATACGGAGCAAGAAGGCACCCGTGCTGTACTCTGCCCTCAGAAAGCGATATGCCCTGTGGGCTTCAGCCTTGGCCATCGTGGGATGCATCCTTGTTGCCACGGCCTGTCTCTCCCGTCCCTCCGACAACTCACAGCTCGACGACCATCACGCCCCACACTACAGCGTGCCCGCGGCGGCAAAGGCCTTACAGGTCTCGGTGACGGTCTTGTTGGCGGCCAGGTTGGGGGTGCCCGGGATGCCGCCGGGCAGTACGACCAGATCGACATCCGAGTAATCCACGTCCTCGGCCAGTGCATCGGCGGTGAGGTGGATCTTATGGCTGCTCACCAGCTCTTTGCGGCCCATGGCGGACGCAACGGTCACTTCGACTTTCGCGCGGCGGAGCAGGTCGATGACAAGGAGTGCCTCGCACTCTTCGGTGCCGTCGGCAAAAAATACAACTGCTTTGCTCATAATTACTACCTCTTAAACCTCGGTCTTGTCGGCGGGGGCGGTGCTCTCTTCCAGCAGGCGGCGCAGCACGCTGTCGTCCCGGCTCAGGACGCGGCTCACCCGGCTGATGATGGCACTGGATGCGCCAATGTTGCCCATGATGCTGGTGTAGCTCTGCTTGTTCATCAGCTTTTCAGCGATGTTATAGCGCTGTTCCATGGCGCTGAGCTCGGCGTAACTGCACACATCCTGTAAAAAACGGTAGCACTCCTCCGGCGTCTTCAGCTCCAGAAGAGCGGAATACAGGCCGGATTTTCCGGTGGGATGATCTTTTGCCATAAAGCTTTCCTCCCCTGATGGCATCTTGCGTCAGGCCCGCAGAAAGGGCACTTCAATACACTACTTTATTGTAGTGCAAGCGCGGCAAAAAAGCAATGGCTATTTTGCAGTTTTTACAGCATCCGCTCAAAAATGAGCTGGCCGGGCAGCCGCGTGGTCTCGTCCTCCTCGGCGGGGCCCAGCAGGCGGTAGCCTTTGGCCTTGAAGAACTGCTGCACGGGCAGGGCCTTGGCGTGGACGGTGCACCACACCCGGCCACGACCCTCGCCCCGGGCCAGGCGTTCACAGCTGGCCACGATGTCCCGGCCCAGTGCTTTGCCCCGGAACTCCGGCTTGAGGTAGAGGTGGAGCAGGTGGAGAGAGGTATTTTCCATCTTCCAGGCAAAGTAGCCGATGACCTTGCCGCCCAGCAGCACGAGGAAGTAGTTGACATCGTTGTCAATGTCCTCCTCAATGGCGTCGGCGCTCTGCAGGGTGTCCACCAGCGTGTCCAGCTGCTTGGCGGGGTAATAGCGCTTGTACACCTCGTGCCAGAGCTCGCTGGCGAGGTCGGCAGTGGTGTGGATATATTTGGCTTTTGCCACAAGTTTGTAATCGGGTTTCATAGTTCTCCTTTGTTGTCGGTGGGTTCCGGCGGGCCCACGGGGGCTTTCTGCCCCTTATTGTACCACGGTTTGCGGAAAATTCCAAACAAAAAGGCTGCTGCGCCTTTGCGGGTGCAGCAGCCTTGCATGTCTTTCAGGACATCCTGACGGGGTGTGTTTTACAGCGCAGCCTTATAGTTGTGATGAGTGGAGCTGTAGTTCACAACTGCTTCCATCAGGGTGACAGGCCACAACAGGGCCTTGACCAACATCTCAGCCGGCTTGACACATACCGTCTCCATGCTGCCAATACCGAACAGGACCAGACATGCGATACCGAAACCCAGAATGTAGTAGTACATCATCAAACCTCCTATATTTTTCCTGCCCCGCGGTGGTTCCGCAGAGGCATGTTGCAATGTGATCCTGGAGCGTCTTCCGCTCCTCTGTGACCCTATCATACTCCGGCCATGCGATAAAGTCAATAGCCGAAATCGTGAAAGAAATTAAAGCTCGTTCTGAAATCTGGTAACTGTATTGAAATAAAGCAAACAAAAACGCTTTACTTTATCACGGTAAAGCTCTGAACAAAACTGACCTTGCGGCGGAAACAGTTTGTTCACAAAATCGGGCGAAATCAGGGCGAAAAAGGCGTTTTGTTTTTATATAAAAAACAGTATGAGTTTTTCGGGTGCGCGGCTGTTTTTCGCGGAGAGACGGGCGGGTGAGAACGGCATGCGGAAGAGTGGGTAAAAATGCACAAAGAATCATAAAAAAATTATCAAAAACCATTCTTGTTGCTGCGATGAAAATGCGCTATAATATAGGTACTCAATTGGAAAGGAGATCGCAGCTATGGCAAAGGCAGCACAAGTTGTATTATTGGAAAACGAGTATTACCTCATCAAAGCCCCGAATGGAAAGGTGTTGGAAGTCAAAAACTTCAATACGGAAAACGGCGCTGCGATCCGTCTTTGGGATTATGCAGGCCACCCCTGGCAGCAGTGGAAGTTCGTGGACGCCGGGGACGGACGCTGGCGGATCGAAAACCGCTTTACCGGCAAGATGATCGATCTGGCCCTGGGCGGCGTGGTGGAGGGCACCTGGCTGCACCAGTGGAGCCGCACCAGCGGCCTGAGCCAGTGCTGGGCGCTGGAACCCACCCGCGGCGGGCGCACCCGCATCCGCAATGTGCTGGCCGACAAGTACATCGACCTGGTGGGCATGAACACCGCCAACGGTGCCCAGGCCCAGATCTGGAATTATGTCTCCGGCGGCAATCAGGAGTGGAACCTGGTCCGGGTGGACGCGGACGCAAAGCAGACCCTCGCTCGCCCTGAGGAAGCCCGGGACCCGGAGCCTACCCCCTCTCAGCGCAAGCACCAGAACGATCTGGTCCGCAAGCTGAACAACGCAGGCAAGGGCCGTGCGGCACGCAAAGGCTGAGCCGGATCAAAACAGAATTTGAAAAGCAAAAGAGGCGTCCCGCAGGGGCTTTCCTGTGGGACGCCTTTGTGATGAATCAAAAGGAGGATCGCGATGAATCTCGGAAGCTTTATGGACCCGGAATACCCCATTTTCAGCACCACGCTCTGCTATCTGGAGCGGGAGGACGCCTACCTGATGCTCCACCGCGTGAAAAAGCAGGATGACTACAACCACGATAAATGGGTGGGTGTCGGCGGAAAATTTGAGCGGTTCGAGAGCCCGGAGGACTGCCTGCTCCGGGAGGTGCGGGAGGAAACGGGCCTGACCCTGACCCGCTGGCGCTGCCGGGGGCTGCTGACATTCCTCTGGGGCAATATGACCGAGTTCATCCACCTCTACACGGCGGACCGCTGGGAGGGCGAGATGATAAAGGGCGACGCCTGTAAGGAGGGCGTGCTGGAATGGGTGCCGAAAGAAAAGGTGACAAGCCTGCCCATCTGGGAGGGAGATAAGATCTTCTTTCGGCTTCTGAAAGAAGAACGGCCCTATTTCTCCCTGAAGCTGGTGTATGAGGGGGACACGTTAAAACAGGCGGTGCTGGACGGAAAAGCGCTCTGACGCCTCAATGGGGTTGCTTCGGGTCACAGAGGGATATCCGGCCCGTCGGCCAGTTGGATAAAAGCTTTCATTTCCCGGGTGCAGCACTTATCTTTGTGGTAAAACATCTGGCGGTACATGGTCAGCTGGAAGTCCGAAACTTCCAAAATGCGCAGCTGCCCCTTTGCGGCGGATTCGGCCACCGCAAAGCGGGGCAGCAGGGAGATTCCGGAAGAATGTTCCAGCATCTTGATGATAAATGCGGTATCGCTGATCTCAAGGCTGGGGGTCAGTTCGACCTGATGGGAAGCGAGAAATTTATCAAAAGTGCGGCGGTAGTTTGCGTTGCGCTCGGTCAGGAAGAACGGTTTGTCCAGCAGTTCGGCCACCCGGTAAGGGCCGGGATGGCCGAGGTCGATGTTCGGCGTTGCCACAAACACCACTTCTTCCGGCACTTCGTTGCACTTGTGCCAGTTATTGGAGTAGCGGGGCTCGTCCAGAATGCAGATAAGATCCACTTCTCCCTGCTCCATTTTTTCAATCAGCTCCTCCGGGGAACCGGTGGTGACCCGCAGGCCGACCCTGGGGTGCTCCAGCCGGAACTGGCGGATCAGCCCGGGCAGGCGGAAAAAGCAGAGAGACTCCAGCGTGCCGATGTGCAGGCTGCCGCCCAGCTCGGCATTTTCGTTCAGTGCCTGACGGGCGCTTTGGATGGTATCCAGAATACTGTTGGCATATTCCAGAAAACGCTGGCCGTCCACGGTCAGAAGAACCCGCTTGTTCATGCGGTCGAACAGGCGCACGCCCAGCTCTTCTTCCAGTGCCTTGATCTGTACCGTTACAGCGGACTGAGAATAGCCCAGAGACTCTGCCGCCTTGGAAAAACTCTGGAACTGAGCCGCGCGGATCAGGGTATTCAGCTGACGAACTTCCATCGCAGAACTCCTTTTTGCTATAAAAATTTTTAATCCATAAATTTATTTTTATGAATTTGAATCATGCGTATGTCTATGTTAAACTAAAGACGTCAACAAGTCAAGTAAAATTTTGGCGTATCATGAAAAAGACTGGCTGTGCAGGCTGAGGTGAAGAGAGCGCCATCAGGTGCTGCACGGGAACCAGGAAAGCAAAAGGAGGAAAATTATTTCTATGGAAAAGAAAAAATTCAAGCTTGGGCTGCTGCCGAAGCTGCTCATTGCCATCGTGCTGGGCATCATCATCGGCCAGTTCTTCCCGGTGTGGTTCTGCCGGGTCGTCGTCACGGCATCCAGCATCTTCAGCTCGTTCCTGAAGTTCGTCATCCCGCTGATGATCGTGGCCTATGTCACCATGGGCATTGCGGATCTGAAGAGCGGCGCAGGCAAGCTGCTGCTCATCACGGTGGCTCTGGCCTACGGCTCCACCCTGATCGCAGGCTCGGCATCCTATCTGGTGTCTGCAAACCTGTTCCCCAGCTTCATGAGCGAAGGCGCTCTGGAGCAGATCGCCGCCACGGCTGACAACTCTCTGGCCAGCTACATCTCCATCTCCATCCCGCCCATTCTGGACACCCTCTCTGCCGTGGTGCTGGCCTTTGTGCTGGGCCTGTGCATGTCCACCTTGCGCGGCAAGACCATCGGTGATACACTTTACAACGGCATGAAAGACTTCTCCGGCATCATCGATCAGGTGCTGCACAGCGTCATCATCCCGCTGCTGCCCCTGTACGTCTGCGGTACCTTCATCGACATGACCAAGTCCGGCAAGACCTTTGCCATTCTGGGCATCCTGTGGAAGGTGTTCCTGGTGGTCATCATCATGCACCTGATCTGCATCTTCATCCAGTTCTGTGTCGCAGGCGCTGTGGGCCACAAGAACCCCCTGCAGCTCATCAAGAACCAGATCCCCGGCTACACCACCGCACTGGGCACCCAGTCCTCTGCAGCTACCATCCCGGTCAACCTGCAGTGTGCCGCGGCGGACGGCGTGAGCGAACAGATCCGTAACTTTGTCGTGCCTCTGTGCGCCAACATCCACATGGCGGGTTCCATGATCACCATTACCGCGTGTGCCACCGCTGTCTGCCTGATGAATCAGCTGCCCATCAGCCTGGGTACCGTGGTACCGTTCATCATGACTCTGGGCGTTGCCATGGTGGCTTCTCCCGGTGCTCCCGGCGGCTCCATCATGACGGCTCTGCCCTTCCTGTACATGATCTTCGGTGCAGAGGCAGGCGACCCCAACGGCCCCATCTGCGCCATTATGGTGGCACTGTACATCACCCAGGATTCTTTCGGCACTGCCTGCAACGTCTCCGGCGACAACGCCATCGGCGTGATCGTGGAGACCATTTACCAGAAGTTCATCAACAAGAGCAGCGCAAACGCCTGAAAATGGTGTTCCCGCAATCCCGTTTGACCCAATAGGAGAGATATCCATGGCATTTATCAGTGTATTCGACGTTCTGGGCCCAAACATGATCGGTCCTTCCAGCTCCCACACCGCCGGTGCGGAGATCATCGCGTTTCTGGCGCAGAAGATGATCGCTCCGCCCCTGCGCCGGGTAGACTTTACCTTATACGGCTCCTTTGCCAAGACCTACCACGGCCACGGCACGGATCGCGCTCTGCTGGGCGGCGTGATGGGATTTTCCGCCGATGACACCCGCATCCGGGAGTCCTTTGCGATTGCCACCGAGCGGGGTCTGGCCTACAGCTTCACCCCCAATGAAGCGGAGACAGACATCTACCCCAATACGGTAGATATCCGGATGGAAAACGCCGCCGGTCGGGTGATGACGGTGCGGGGAGAGTCGCTGGGCGGCGGCAAGGTGCGTATTGTGCGGATCAACGGCGTGGAAGTGGACTTTACCGGCGAGTATAACGCCCTCATTGTGGTACAGCAGGACAAGCCCGGCGTGGTGGCTCATATCACGAAAATTCTCAGTGACCGCGGTGTGAACATTGCATTTATGCGCCTGTTCCGCGTGGAAAAAGGTCATACCGCCTACACCATCGTGGAGTCGGATGAACGCCTGCCCGAGGGCGTGGATCAATTACTGCTGGAAAACCCGAACATCCGTGATGTGATGGTCGTACAGCAGTAAGGAGGGAACACAGGATGAACATGGATTTCAAATCTGCAGAAGAGCTGCTGAATCTGTGCGAAGAAAACCAGCTGCCGATTTCTGAGGTGATGCGCCAGCGCGAGTGTCTGCTGGGCGAAGTACCTCGGGATTCTGTAAATCACCGTATGGGAAAGGCATGGGAGATCATGCGCTCTTCCGCCACCCAGCCGCTGAAAAAGCCCATCAAATCCATGGGCGGGCTCATCGGCGGGGAGGCGAAGAAGCTGGAAGCACACGATGCAAAAAATAAGAGCATCTGCGGCGACGTGCTGGAAAAAGCCATTATCTATGCCATGGCAGTGCTGGAAGTAAACGCTTCCATGGGCCTGATCGTGGCCGCGCCTACGGCAGGTTCTGCCGGTGTGGTGCCAGGTATGATGCTGGCCCTGCAGGAGTGCTACCGGATCTCTGACCAGCGCATTGTGGATGCATTGTTTAACGCCGGAGCCGTGGGCTATCTGGCCATGCGCAATGCAACCGTAGCCGGAGCCGTGGGCGGCTGCCAGGCAGAGGTGGGCGTTGCATCCGCTATGGCCGCGTCCGCTGCCGTGGAGCTTATGGGCGGCACGCCGCAGCAGTGCCTGGATGCAGCTTCCACCGTGCTCATGAACATGCTGGGCCTTGTGTGCGATCCCGTGGGCGGCCTGGTGGAGTACCCCTGCCAGAATCGCAACGCTGCCGGTGTGGCCAATGCCCTCGTTGCAGCGGAAATGTCCCTGAGCGGGATCCGCCAGCTGATCCCCTTTGATCAGATGCTGGATACCATGTATGCCGTGGGCAAGCGTCTGCCCGCCGAGCTGCGCGAAACAGCACAGGGCGGCTGCGCCACCACCCCCGCAGCCTGCGCGGCCTGCGGCCTGTGCGGCTGAGAAAAATCGTTAAAAAATGAGGCAGGATTCCCGGGAAAAGGGATATCCTGCCTCATTTTTGGCTTTTGGGGTTTTAGTTCAGTTTCAGGTCGTTCTCTTTGATCCAGCCCAGCTTGCGCTCGATCTCACAGAAGATCACGCTCAGGACAGCGGGGAGAACGAAGCAGACGAGGACCAGAGCGGCCCAGTCCATCGGGGTGATGGCGGCCTTGGTGCCGGCGGCAATGTCGTTGACCCAGCCGGTGTAAACGCCGATCTGGCCCACCAGACCGCAGGTGCCCATACCGGAGGAGACGGCGGCACCGTTCATCTCCATGTGGAACACGCAGGTGGCCAGAGGGCCGGTGATGGCGCTGGCCAGCGTGGGGGCAATCCAGATGCGGGGATTCTTGACGATGTTGCCCATCTGGAGCATACTGGTGCCCAGGCCCTGGCTGATGAGGCCGCCCACGCCGTTTTCCTGAAAGCTCATCACGGCAAATCCCACCATCTGGGCGCAGCAGCCCGCCACGGCGGCACCTCCGGCCAGACCCGTCAGGCCCAGGGCCGCGCAGATGGCGGCGGAGGAGATGGGCAGGGTCAGCGCCACGCCCACGATGACCGAGACGAGGATGCCCATGACGAACGGAGCCTGCTCGGTGGCCCACATGATGAGGGTGCCCACCTGGCTGGCCGCCGCGCCGATGGGGGCGGCAATCAGCATGGAGAGGCCGACGCCCGCAAAGATCGTGACCAGCGGGGTGACAAGAATGTCGATCTTGGTCTCCTTGCTCACGGCCTTGCCCAGCTCTGCCGCTACAATGGCGATAATGAGGACGGCCAGCGGGCCGCCGGCTCCGCCCAGCGCGTTGGAGGAGTAGCCTACCGTGACCAGGCTGAACAGCACCAGCGGCGGGCAATGCAGTGCCCAGCCGATGGCGCAGGCCATGGCGGGGCCGCTCATGGCCGTAGCATAGCCGCCCAGATCCACCAGCAGCTCCAAACCGGTCTGCTGACCCACCGTCTTGATGATGGTGCCGATGAGCAGACTGGCGAACAGCCCCTGTGCCATTGCGCCCAGCGCATCAATGAGGTAACGCTGCGGAGAGATGACGATATCCTTCCGCGCCAAAAATTCTTTCAGCTTCGACATAAAACTTGCCTTTCTATCCAAAACAGATCGTTAAGGTTACGAACGTATGTCCTGTATCATACCATACACCTGTCAAGACAGCAAGGGGTTGCTGGAAAAATTGTGAAATTTCGGCTTTGTGCAATGTTCTGCCCTGCCGGAACGTATTCCATTTGGAACATTTTCCGACACACTGCCCCGGTGGAGAATTTGTGTAGAAGCCCGCTGTGCCGTTGACGGCTCCCCGCGTGCGGGTGTATACTAGAGGAAGCGTAAAGTTATCATCCGCCGTCCTTTTTATTATAAGCGCATGGGCGGCGTGGAATAAAAGCGGGCCCGCCCCGGGCAAGGGGCAAAGACCCGGTGCAGCACAGCGCTGCATCACCGGGAGATTCGGAGGCAGAGACGATAGATGAAAAAACGATTTGACCGATCCGGCACAGCCCGCCGCAAGGCGGTGACAGCCATTGCAGCGCTGACCATGGCGCTGGTTCTGGCTGTGGGCGGCGCAGGGGCAGCGACCCTGCTGTCTGCACAGCCGGAAACTTTGACCGTGGGCGCAGTCGTGCCCCACATCACCGCCGAAGCACCGCAGCAGACTGCTCCGGCTGACCCTGCCCCGGCAGTGGAGAGCACGGCGACTGCCCCGGAGCAGGCAGTTGAAAGCACCGCGCAGCCGCAGCAGGCCGAGTCTGTCCCGGAACAAGCAGAAAAACCGGAAACTGCCGAAACCGCGCCGGCTGAACCGGAAGAAGCTGCCGCAGCACCGGAAACGCCGGAAACGCCGGCACAGCCCGCCGGGGACGCCGCGCTGGAAGAGGAGAACTCCCCTGCCATGCTGCTGGAGGAGACCCCGGAGCTGGCCGCACAGGACCCGCAGGCTCCCGCAGCGGACGGCACCGCCCAGAACGACACCGCCGCCCAGCACACCCCGGAGGGCAGCGTACTGCTGACCCCGGAGCAGATCCAGCAGGCGCTGGATTCCGGCGCGCTGGAGGATGCCGAGGCGCAGTGCATCGACCTGACTGACGAAAACGGCTTTTTCCGGTGGCTGTTCAACTGGCTGTTCGGCAGCAAGGATAAGGAAGAGGAACCGGCGCCGGCCTACTCCGGCTGGCGCACCGAGAACGGCAAGACCTACTACTATGCGCAGGACACCAACAAAAAAGTCACCGGCCTGCGCTCCATTGACGGCAAGCTGTATTATTTCGATGCCAACGGCGTTAAACAGGACAACGTGACCTTTGGCATCGACGTGTCCAAGTATCAGTCCGGGCTGGACTGGAACAAGATCAAAAAGTCTGGCGTGAGCTTCGTCATCATCCGCATCGGCTACCGGGGCTACGGCGCTGCGGGAAACCTGGTCAAGGACCCCATGTTCGAGGAGCACTTCACCAACGCCCGCAATGCGGGGCTGAAGGTGGGCGTGTATTTCTTTACGCAGGCCGTGAACGAGGCCGAGGCGCAGGAGGAGGCCGATGGCTGCAACTGGGCTTTGAATGGCCGGATGCTGGACTACCCCATCTTCTATGACACCGAGGCCTCCACCGCCCCGCGCGGCACCGGCCGCGCCGACGGTCTGGGTGTTGAGGACCGCACCAAATGCGCCATCGCCTTCTGCGAGCGGGTGAAGGAGCTGGGCTACAAGCCCGGCGTGTACGCTTCCACCACATGGTACCGCAAGCGGGTGGATTACAACACCCTGCGCAGCCGCTACACCATCTGGAACGCCCACTACGGCGTCTCTTCCAGCCCCATCGGCTGCGATATGTGGCAGGGCACCAGAACAGCCCACATCGACGGCTACAGCGGCGAGCTGGACGCCAATATCAGCTATATCGGGTAAAAGAGACTAAACACCCCCGGTCAGGGCTTGCGCCGCTGACCGGGGGTGTTTTTATCATACTGTCCTGTTTTTGTGCATAAGCTGGTGGCAGAGTATGCAAGCGCAAATGGCGGGGAGGCATGGGGATATGTTTGTGGTCACACTGAGCAAGACGAGCCTGAAAAAACTGGGAGCAGGGGCGGCGTGCTGCGCGCTGGTGGTGTTCAGCGCCATGCTGGGGCGGTTCATCAGTACCCGGACGGTGGCGGTGGCTGCCCCGGTGAACCGTATCGAGAGCGCACAGGACATCCAGACATGGTTTACCGGCTACGGACTGGAGGTGGGCGGCGCGTCCCTTACGGCGG
>ENA-OPCI01001871-OPCI01001871.1-human-gut-metagenome-genome-assembly--contig:-NODE-1871-length-11114-cov-2.613527_pt1 | contig 11114 bp, 9 predicted proteins | sample MGYA00241564_ERZ501479 | MGnify/ENA primary metagenome ERZ501479 (study PRJEB25962, sample SAMEA2042630) | human gut metagenome | biome: human gut; feature: human-associated habitat; material: faeces...
CCACCCAGCCGCTGCCTCTCCGGTAGCCGGTATCGGTAGCGAGGTTATTCAAAACCAGAAACTCCATCGCGTCGGGATTGTTGTTGATGTCGATGAAAGCCTTGTCGGGCAGTCCGATGGCATCCGTCTCTTCCAGATTGACCGTCAGAATTGTGTAAGGCTCTTCCGTCTCGGCCAGTTCCAGACAGAGGGCGAGCCAGCCGTTGCGATAGATTTGCGGAACCAGCCGTACAGCCTGCCCCTGATAGATGTAGAGCTTATCCCGATAGGATTTGTCAGTCGGAACGATTTCAAATTCGTCTTCCATTTCCGTGAAAGAAAGCATCTGGTTATGGACTGCCACGAATGTATCGTTCTTCACCCGGTAGCACAGGTGGTCCGTTCCTGCCGAACGGATGATTTCAAATGAAGTGTTCATGATTCGGTTGTTTTTGAGTTATTACTGGTTAATTGCTTATGGTATTTGCCTTTACGCGGTCTTCGCACACGAGAGCCACGAAGTGTATTTCCATTATCTTGTGTCCGAAACAGACATCCGAGTTGTACTCCGCCCTCTGCCACAGCGTGAAACGGTCATTGCGGAACGACCACCGGAAATAACCGGAAAGCGATCTGTAATGCGGGTGGACGTTTCTCTCTATTAGTCGCCTGTTTACCTCCATGATGTTGGCCGACATCAGGATGATGTTCATGATTTCGATAAACGCCCTCGGCGCGCAAGGGTCTATCGGGAATATCGGTCCTATGAAATTCATATTCATAATTGTATGTGTTAGTCGTAATTGTCATCAAATACCTCATACGGGTAACTCGTCACGAATGAATAGTAGGAAGAGATACCCTGATAGACCAGGTTGTCCTCCTCCACATCGGGTTCTTCCTCTTCCCGCACAACCATCCGTGCATGGGGGCTGTCCTGAAAGTAGGATACGAGCAGGTGCGGATCTTCCGTCGCCAGGTTGTAGCCGTAATGTCCGCACCACTGCTCGAAACAGTCCTGCTGAAACTCGTCCAGCCGTTCCATTGCGTCACGTACCTCGAAAAAGTTCGGGCACAGCCATTCGCTGCTGACCATGTATTCCGGAATGTTCTCCCAGTCCGTGTAACGGTATTCGGGCTCGGCTTCTTCCGGGAAACGGGTGGCACAGGCATGGTGGAACTCGTCAATGTCGCAATAGTCGGCCAATTCCATCCGGTAGCTTTTCTTCGGATTGACCGTTACCAGCCGTTTTGTCGTTACTGCTATTTCTGCTTCATTCAGATTCATGGTTCTTATTTTTTATGATTATGGATGATGAATCCGCAGGGTTCACTTCCACAGGCTTCAAAAGGTCCGTGTTCCGGCGGTGCAGGGTTTTTGCGGAAAATACCGGAGCGCAGCGAGGATGATTTTCCGCAAAACCGCTTGCGGCCCGACCTTGCACAGCCGACAAGAACACGGAGTTACCTTTGCCTGTGGGAGTGGGCTCTGCGGATTTGACATGGTTATTTCCTTCCTGCTGTCAGGTACGAAAAATCCGGCATTGCCTTCGGGGAGGACGGATGCCGGATATATGTGCGGATTCGTTTTCATGGTCAGTTTGCTATGCGTTGACTGCCCCAGCTGATATGTATCTTGCCCTCGCTGTCCTGCGTGCGTATGAGCAGGCTGTCTATAACGGACATCGTAATGTCGAACTCGTCGAATATTTCGGACTGTTCCTTGACCTCGCCGCTCTTGATGAACTCGTTCAGCCGCTCCTTGGTCAGCACCAGTGCCATGAGGTTCTGTTCCACGGAATCCTCGTAAGTGATGAAATGCACGTTCTTCGTGTCACGGGAATCCAGCCGTATGAAACGGAAGTAGTATTGCTCCATACGCGGTATGTTCCATTGGAGCGATTCGAGAATGACATCGTTGCAGGAAGGGATGTTTACGGAACTGCTCAGGCTCTGCTGGGTGCATATCAGCACGCCGTTTATCGTGGCATCGAAACGGCTCACGATTTCCTGCCGTTTTCTGAACGATATGTCCCCCCGGACAATGAATAGCGGCCGTTCGGGGAAATGTTCCTCAAAGTATCGGCGGTAGAGGTCGAAAGCGGCGATGGAGGTGCAGCCGATGGCTACCTTGCCCGGAATTTTCCTGACCAGTTTATGTATGTATCTCGTCTTGCCCGGATAGGGGTCTCCCGAATAACCCTCTATCAGATGCGGGACCGAGCAGGCTTTTATCAGCAGCTTGATTTGGCGCATCAGCCGCAGACCGGCTTCCTTGCGGGTGTCGCCGGTGCTGTTATAATAAAGTTCGCAGATACGGCAGAACTCCTCGATGATGACACGGTACACCTCGTGTTCGCCGTCCGACGGGGTAACGGTGTGCATCCTGACCTTGTATTTCTCGCCGGCGAAGTCCTTGAACTTGCGCGTGATGATTGTCCTGGCAATAAGCGAGAACAATTCGTCCTTGTTATACACATCCTGGTTCTGCTTCTCGATACCGAACACGGACGCCTTGCCGGGGCAGTGGCAGGCCTTGAACAGCACATGTCCCCGAAAGGCAGGAAATGGTTCTCCATAATAAGGATTGCTTTCCGATTCTATTTCACGCTCCTTGTTCTCGCGGTAGATGCGGTCACACCGGCATATCATGTTCACGGAGTTGTTATACAGCAACTCGAATTGGCTGTACAGTTCCGATATGTTGTTGCGTGTAGTGGTTCCCGTGTCGAGCAGCTTGTATTTCAGCCTGCGGAAGAGGCAGAGGACATATTTCGTCCGTTGTGAGTTGGGGTTGGTGATTTCGTCCGACTCGTCGAATATAAGGCACAGCTTACGGCTGCGGAGCTTTATGAACCGGGCAAGACTCCGTTTCAGTTTGCCGAGCATGGAGGTGGAAACAATCAGGAAGATGCCCTCCGGCACATCTTCGAGGTCTTTGGAGGTACGGATCACACGGTATCGTTCCTTATTGGTTTTCAGGAAAGCGTCCCAGGTCATGTTGATGGCGATGGCAGGAGCCAGTATGACTACATTGCGCACTTTGCGGAATTTAAGCAGGTATTTGGCCCGGTGGTACGCGGCGGCGGTCTTGCCGGAACCTTGTTGCCAGTTAAGAAGGGCGTACCTCTTTTGCAGGACAAGATTGAGGTCATGTTTTTGCAGGTGGGTGAATTGGCAGGTTTCGTAGTCCTTATTGACGAATGTCGCGTTGTCCAGATACTCCGCCAGTTTGTGGTCGGGCTGCATATCGGGAAATTCCCGGTTCTGTATGTCATACTGCCGCTGTTTACGTGCGATGAATTTGCGGGCGGCTTGCAGTTGTCTGATATTGGCTTCGGTAAGAAATTCCGGTTCCGGCAATGCTGTCCGCTCCAGTATCAGGCTGTTGATGCCGGCCGCCTTGTGTTCCACCTTATCCAGCAGACGTGGCGCATAGGCTTTCAGTTTGAAACCGTAGGAGGTCTTGACCAGCGCGATTTCCTTCCGGGGCACGACATTCTGTGTTGTGATGTACTTGCGGATGACGGCAAGCACTTTGGCAGTCGTCAGCTTCTTGCGTTCCCACTCCTTGACCTGCTCGTTGGTGGCATTTTCGGGTGGCTTCTGGTTACGGAATTTCGTGACAAGAGCCGTCGCCTTGTCGATATGCCTGTTCAGACTTGCGTGGGCTTTCAACTCGTACATATACTTGGAGAGCTTGTACTCGAACTGCTCCAGCTCTTCCTTGTCTATCCGGTTGGTTTCACGCATCAGGTCAAAACGCAAACGATGCTTCATATCACGGGCTTGCATGACGCGCTCTTTCAGTTCCTCCATCGTGACAAACTCGTCGGCATTGTAGGGCTGCATCCCTATATGCCGGGAATGCCGCAGGAATACCATGACCTTCGTGTTGAAGTTATCCACGCCGACCGATGTGAAAGCATGGGGTGCGAGCCCGCATTGCCCGACAAAGGAAAACTTATCGTTGATGCCCGTTATCCTGCGTTTCTCCCAGAACTCGCTCTGCATGAACGAAGACGGGACGACAATCATCAGGATGCCCGCCGGATTGAGCAGGTCATAGGCCTTATCCATGTAATACTCCTGTGACAGCCGGAAGTCGAACTTCAGGTTGAACGGCGGGTTGCCGATGATGATGTCGAAACGTTGCTCCGGACGGTATTGCTGTATGTCGCACTTCTCGATATGTGCGTCCGGATAGAGATACCGTGCAACGGCGACAGCCTTGCCATCGATATCGAAACCGTAGGTGTTGTGCCGGTTGGGCAGGTGGTTGAAGAAGGTGCCCATGCCGCAGCACATATCAAGAACCATTTCCGAGGAAGTTGGCGACAATACATCGACCATCTCCCGGCATATCTCGTGAGGGGTGAAGAACTGTCCCAGCTCGAACTCTTTCTTGGCCCGGGCATACTCGTGATAGCTGGCAAAGTCTGATTGCCTGAGGTTATGCAGCCCGCCGACGCCGGTATAGCAGTTGTAGATGGTCTCCTCGGGGAGCAGGTCCTTGCCGGAGTTTATGGCAAACAGGATCTTCTCGTTGACTTCAGCCCGCTTGTCTTGCGGTATCTGTTGGGGAATGATTGCATACATATCTTTGATGATTGTTGGTAAGACGAAAAACACCCCGCAAGGACTTCCTTACGGGGTGGCTGTGGCTGGTCTCTCATGGTCAGTTCTCGTTTCTCAGTTTGATTTCGCCCAATCGAAGACGGTCGAAACAGTTACGGGCAGCTATGCTGTCCTTGAATTTGACGTCTATACGACCGTTCTTGTAGAACTTAATCTGCTCGGCATTGGTGGTCGTGAGGTCGTACCATCCAGTTATATCGACATTTCTGTCACATAAGCCGACAATCATTCCGATACCTCCACATAAGACGTCATCCGTACCGAAAGCAATGCCCTCGCAGAAGGTATCCACCTTTTGTTTTGTACCATATTCAAACTCGTACTCTTGGTGATATTCAAGATGAATATTATCCCAGCGAACGATGTCAGGGAATATGATTTTGTCTTTCTTCAGTTCGGGCTTGACCTTGCTCCAACAGGAAGGCGTGACCGTTTGCAAAAAACGTTTGAGCAGTTCCTCTTCCGCAGTTTCACGGAAACTTTTGCCGCCAAGATGTTCTATGACCATATCCACATAGGTTTCATAGACGGGACGGAATCCCATGTGCAGTGTCTTCTCGTCAATCTTCGGAACAGGTACGGACACGTTATAGGTCTTGTTAAAATAGGAAATGATACGGTTGGCGAAATTTGCATTTGCATTGCAGTTCTTATCCACCAGATCGTTGATGATGTCGAACGGTTTGAACTCGTTGTGGGAATAGCTTTCGTCATCGTAGTGATTATACGCATGATAGTTTTTGTACGTGGTTTTGCCGTTCTCCTCGTATTTGAACTTGAATTTTTCTTTGTACTGTTCCGCGTCCTCTTTGAAGAGGGCATACCATCGGTCGATCTGGTCGAGCGTCTCGTAGAGCAAATCCTGCTGGCTCTGACAATAGATACGGTCATGTTCCGTAATCTTGTCCTCGTTTCTTACTTGTACACTTAAGATGCCGGAAAGCAGGTCGGGAGTGTTTCCTCTTTTTGCAATGTTGTCGGTCTGCATAATCTTATTTTTTTTAGTTAGTCCGGCTTATGGGGCCGGAGTTCCCATAGTCGCAGGCTTAAAAGGTCGTGTTCAGGACATGCAAGGTTTTCGAGGGAAAATACCGCAAGCCCTCCGGGCGAGGATGATTTTCCCCGAAACCCGAAGGGCTTGACCTTGCAATGTCCGACAAGAACACGGGCTACCTTTGCCTGTGGCTATGGAAACTACGGTCTCTCTATGACGAGTAGCTGCATTCTACTCCACAGAACATGAAATGATAAGATTTTAGATGGATTTCCGACTGAAACAGACTGTTTTTTCCGGAATAAATGTTACCTTTGTACCCAGTAAGAGAGTTATTTGAAAGCGTGAGAAACATGGTGTTCCACAGAGGCTTACTAATTTCTTATCCGTTGCCCACACCTCACGCGAATTCTTGTTAATCTATTTACAGTCAAATAAATAGCGTCAGACTGTATCAAATATATAAATAAAAGTGACATTGCAAATTCTCACACACAGCATTCCGCATGAACTAACTTACCTAACAGAGCGTTATAACTGTACAAACTTAAAGAAACGACCATTATGGAAAAGAACTTGATTCATAGTAATGAATTGCATTTCATTGATAAGAAACGCATTCATCGGGCGGTAGAGCAGTTGGTTGAGTCATTGGAACTGGCAGCAGGTTCCACAACGGGATTTAATCTGTATGCAGTAGTAGAGAGTTATTTCACTGACTTGAACAAACGAAAGGAAATAAACCGTTTGCTTAATCTTGAGCAAAATATTTGTGAAGAAGTAGAAGAAGAACTCGGAGTGTACGAAATGTAAAACAATGTATACATATCAGTGAGGCTATATCCAAACTAAAATTCGCCTATTATTTGTTTCTTTCCGAGCACGGGATTACACGGAAAACACAGATTTTTCTTCATTCTTTTTCCGTGAAATCCGTGTAATTCCGTGCCTAAAAGAAATCATCAGATGTATTTTGACCTCAATATTCTTTCAACATTCGACTTTCCTATCAATCCTTTGCCTGATGCACTGTCAGTTGCGGGAACGGGAAACCGATTCCTTCTTCGTTGAATACAGTATAAATAGTCTTGTTCATATCAAAATAAACTCCCCAATAATCGCTGCTCTTCACCCAAACACGGATAACAATATTTACACAGCTGGCATCCAAAGCATGAAGGGCGACAAAAGGCGCCGGAGCATTCAGAATACGACTGTCGGTAGCAAGTATACGGCGTACGGTACTTTCCACCTTATCGTAATTCTCGCCATATTCCACTCCAATAACCCAGTCTACGCGACGGGTATCCTCACGACTGTAATTAGTCACAGTACCGCTACTCAAAGCACCGTTAGGAATATAAATCACCTTATTATCGGCCGTAGTAAGAATTGTATGGAATATCTGAATCTCGCGCACCGTACCGGACACACCCTGGCTTTCAATCCAATCACCTACCTTAAACGGGCGAAACAGCAAGACGATAAGTCCGCCGGCAAAATTCTGCAAATTTCCGGATAACGCCATACCCACCGCTACACCGGCAGATGCCAACAAAGCTGCAAATGAAGTTGTTTCAACTCCCAACTTGCCGATAACGGCAATAATTAACAGAATTGTCAGTAGAATATTCACCAGACTCTTGACGAAACTTTGGATACCCGCATCAATGTGCCGCTTCATCAGTAGTTTAGACACTAGTTTTTTAATGAAAGAAATAAGGAAACGCCCAACCACAAAGATTATAACTGCCCCTATAATACGACCGCCGGCTCCTACCCCCCAATCAATCAGTTGCTGCATAAAAATCTGAAGCTTGCTGAATCCCTCTTCAGAAGCCTGGGCGACAAACGCCGCCATTAATAAAGATGATAACATAATGATTATAGTTTAATGGATTAATGAATACAAAATTAACAAATAAATCCATTTTTCGTTCACATTATTTGTACCTTTCGACCAAAAGAAATACTTTTGCCTCTGATTTCAATTAAGGGGTGCCCTAATATTACGGGCTGAGATCATACCCATTGACCTGATTCGGGTAGTGCCGACGTAGGGAAAAGAAGAAAAGTTCCCCTTTTCTGTAGTAATCTTTAATAGTTCAAATTGCAAATGAAAAAGTATGCAATGACAGCATGCCTGTTTATGGCAGCGCTGAATGTCTGCGCACAGACAAAGGAAAAAGACAGTTTGCGGGTAATAGACTTACAAGAAGTAGAGATTATCTCTACACGCGCCACAGGAACCACTCCGGTGGCATTTACCAACATCAACAAAGAACAGCTTAAAAAACAGAACTTCGGACAAGACTTGCCGTATCTGTTGAGTATGACTCCCTCTGCCATCACTACCAGTGATGCCGGAGCGGGTATCGGGTATACCACATTGAGAGTACGCGGTACGGACGGAACACGCATCAACGTCACCGCCAACGGTATTCCTATCAATGATGCCGAAAGCCACAATGTATTTTGGGTAAACCTGCCGGATTTCGCATCGTCCGTCAAAGACATGCAAATCCAGCGTGGCGCAGGAACTTCCACCAACGGTGCAGGAGCTTTCGGAGCCAGTATCAACATGCAGACCGGAGACTTCTCACTGAAACCGTATGCCGAGCTGAACGGTTCGTACGGGTCGTTCAATACACACAAAGAAACGGTAAAAGCAGGAACAGGACTTATCAACGACCATTGGTCTTTCGACGCCCGCCTATCCAATATCAGTTCGGACGGGTACATCGACCGCGCATCGGTCGGACTGAATTCTTACTACCTGCAGGGCGGATATTACAGCGACAACACTTCTATCAAGTTAATAACATTTGGCGGCAAAGAGCGTACCTACCATGCCTGGAATTATGCCAGTAAAGAAGAAATGGAGAAATACGGCCGCCGTTACAACTCTTGCGGGTATATGTACACCGACGACAACGGCACCGACCATTTCTATGAAGACCAAACGGACAACTACGTACAAAAGAACTACCAATTGCTTTTCAACCACAACTTCACTTCCGCCTGGAATGTAAACGTAGGTTTGCACTACACCAAAGGAGACGGCTACTATCAAGAATACAAAGGCGGACGCAAACTGGTGGAATATGGCCTGTTGCCATACGAACATGACGGTGAAACCGTAAGCAAAAGCGACCTTATCCGTAAAAAAGCGATGGACAACTGGTTCGGCGGCGGCATCTTCTCCGTAAATTATAAGGGCAACCGCCTTCATACATCCCTCGGCGGCGGACTGAACCGCTATGACGGCGACCACTTCGGCAAAGTGTTGTGGGTGAAAAACTACATCGGCAACCTCGACCCAGACAAAGACTACTACCGCAACAATGCCACAAAGAACGACGGTAACCTCTATCTGAAAGCCAACTATGAGTTATGCAGCGGGGTCAATGCCTATGCAGATTTGCAATACCGCCACATCTCTTATAAAATGTACGGACAGAACGACAAGTGGAACAGCGTTACCAATGACGGTCTGCAACAACTTACCATTCATGAAAAGTTCGACTTCTTCAACCCCAAAACCGGGCTGTCATGGCAAATCAACCGCAACAACCGGATATACGGTTCGTTCAGCGTAGCCCACAAAGAACCGACACGCAACAACTATACGGACGGCAAGTTTACCGAACACCCCAAAGCAGAGCGTCTGTTCGACTACGAGCTGGGATACACCTTTGCCAATTCCTGGCTGACTTTCGGCACCAATCTATACTACATGGACTACAAAGATCAGCTGGTGCTGACCGGTGAACTGAACGAAATCGGTGAAGCCGTAGCCGCCAACGTACCCGACAGTTACCGTATGGGTATCGAACTAATGGCAGGTTTAAAGCTGCCTTGCGGTTTCCAATGGGACATCAACGCCACGTTAAGCCGCAACCGTGTAGAAAACTTTACCGAAACACTTTATGAAAACGAAGACCCGACCGGCGACACATGGAGCACTTATCTGGGCGATACCCACATTGCTTTCTCTCCCGACTTTCTGCTGAACAACCGTTTCGGATACACCTACAAGGGGTTTGAAGCATCTTTACAATCGCAATACGTCAGCAAACAGTACATGAGCAACCTGAATTGCAAAGACCATATTCTGGATGCCTATTTCGTCAGCAACCTGAACCTATCGTACACATTCACGTTGCCCAAAACAAAATCGATAACTGTAGGCTGTACCATCTACAATCTCTTCAACGAAGAGTATGAGAACAATGGCTACGCAGGCAGCGGCTTCTATTATGAGAACGGACAGAAAGTGCGCTACAATTATGCCGGATATGCCGCACAGGCCGGCACTAATGTATTAGGACATATCTCCTTGAGTTTCTAAATTTGATTATGGAGCAGACACTCGAAATTATCGGAACACTTGTCGGTCTTCTCTACCTCTGGCTGGAGTATCGGGCAAGTATATATCTTTGGATAGCAGGCATCATAATGCCTGCTATCTATATCTTCGTGTACTACAATGCGGGGCTGTATGCTGACTTCGGTATCAACATCTACTACCTCGGAGCTGCCATATATGGGTGGATGATGTGGAAATACGGAGCATTCTTACACCGGACAATCCTGAAAAGGAAAATCCCGGATATGGAAAACCAACAACAAGAGCTTCCCATAACCTGCATGCCGTCAAGGTATCTGTTGCCGCTTATTGCGATATTTGCCGTTACGCTTGCCGGCATTGCCTGGTTACTTATCAACTTTACAGACAGCAATGTCCCCTGGCTGGACTCCTTCACTACCGCGCTCAGCATTGTCGGCATGTGGATGCTGGCACGTAAATATGTAGAACAATGGTGGGCCTGGATTGGCGTAGATGCTGTGAGTACAGGATTGTACATCTATAAAGGACTCGATTTTACCGCTGCATTGTACGGCCTTTACACAATAATCGCTATCTTTGGCTATTTCAAATGGAAGAAGCTGATGAAAAAAGAGGCTGATTTATGATTTATAAATTCCGATTTAGCAAGTATCAACTATGAAAGTGGAAGCTGTGGTTTTAGCAAACGGGGAATATCCTACCGCTCCCCTGCCTTTGCAGATATTGGCAGATGCGCCTTACGTAGTCTGTTGCGACGGCGGTGCAGACGAATACATCCGGAACGGACATACCCCCAATCTTATTATAGGTGACGGCGACTCCATCAGTGAGGAGAACCGCAAGAAGTACGGGCATCTGCTTCACCGCATTGCCGAACAAGAAACGAACGACCAGACCAAAGCCGTCAACTACCTGTTATCGCAAGGCAAACGCCGGATAGCTATCGTAGGCGCCACCGGCAAACGCGAAGACCATACGTTGGGAAACATCAGCCTGCTTATGGACTATATGCGTGCACCGCCCGTAAACACGATGATATCCACACCGCCCAAAGCGGCAGCATAAGCGCCTACATACTTCTTGATGCGGTAGAAGTACATCTTTTCTGCCAGAATAGCTCTCGGGTTACCGGCAGGCACGGGATTCTCCAAA
>ENA-OPCI01001879-OPCI01001879.1-human-gut-metagenome-genome-assembly--contig:-NODE-1879-length-11075-cov-4.065154_pt1 | contig 11075 bp, 9 predicted proteins | sample MGYA00241564_ERZ501479 | MGnify/ENA primary metagenome ERZ501479 (study PRJEB25962, sample SAMEA2042630) | human gut metagenome | biome: human gut; feature: human-associated habitat; material: faeces...
TCCTCTGCCACTCTCGCCTGTGCGATCAGATGACGGTATTCTCCATGCACCGGAATCGCATATTTCGGTCTCACCAGAGAGTAGATCAACTTAATCTCCTCCTGACACGCATGACCGGATACATGTACATCCTGGAAAATAACATCCGCACCTTTGGCTGACAGTTCATTGATGACACGGGATACTGCTTTTTCATTACCCGGAATCGGGTTGGAACTGAAAATAATGGTATCACCTGGTTTAATGGAAACTTTTTTATGAATATTTGCTGCCATACGGGACAAAGCTGCCATAGATTCTCCCTGGCTTCCGGTTGTGATCAGAACCATCTGCTCATCCGGGTAATTTTTCATTTCATCGATATCAATCAGTGTGTTGTCCGGCACATTCAGATAGCCAAGTTCAGACGCTGTTCCAATGACATTGACCATACTTCGACCTTCCACAACTACTTTTCTTCCGTATTTGTAAGCAGAGTTGATGATCTGCTGTACACGGTCTACGTTAGATGCGAACGTCGCAATGATGATTCTTGTATTTTTATGCTCTGCAAACAGATTATCAAACGTTTTTCCCACGGTACGTTCTGACATGGTAAATCCTTTTCTCTCTGCATTGGTACTGTCACACATCAGTGCAAGAACACCTTTTTTGCCAATCTCTGCAAAACGCTGCAGATCAATGGCATCGCCGAATACCGGTGTATAATCTACTTTAAAGTCACCGGTATGCACAACGATTCCGGCAGGAGAATAAATAGCAAGTGCAGAAGCATCCTGAATACTGTGATTTGTTTTTATAAATTCAATCCGGAAACATCCCAGGTTGATCGATTGTCCGTGTTTGATGGTTTTTCTTTTTGTGGTACGAAGTAAGTTGTGTTCTTTTAATTTATTTTCTATCAGACCGATCGTCAGCTTGGTTGCATAGATCGGTGCATTAATTTCTCTCAAAACATAAGGAAGAGCACCTATATGATCCTCGTGTCCGTGAGTGATCACAAAACCCTTCACTTTTTCATAATTATCTTTCAAATAGGTAATATCAGGGATGACCAGGTCGATTCCCAGCATATCGTCCTCCGGGAACGCCAGACCACAGTCCACCACAATAATACTGTCTTCGTATTCAAAGGCAGTAATGTTCATTCCAATCTGTTCCAGTCCGCCCAGAGGAATGATTTTCAATTTTCCACCGTTACTTTTTTTCAAATAGCACCTCCGTCACTGCTTACATCTCAATATCCACATCATCCATCATCTGACTGAACACTTTTGACATGGCTTCCAGTTCCACGTCATCTTCCACCATCACATAATCCGCTTCCGGATCCGTCTCCTCAGAAGAGTCTTTCAGGATGTAGGCGTTAGCTTCATCATCCATGGAGTCTGTTACCAGCAGATAATCTGTACCGTTCACTCTGGTCTGCTCTTCTACATAGAATTCCACTGTTTCGCCTTCATCTGTCACAAATTTGATTTTATCCATAATGATTCTACCGTCCTGTTTCTTCATTCTTATTCGCAAGATAGTCCAGATACCCCTGCAGAATAAATACCGCAGCGATTTCATCCACATGTTCTTTCCGGTTTTCCCGGCGTACTCCCGTCTCCATCAATACACGGTTGGCAGATACAGTTGTCAGCCGCTCATCCCACATCACAACAGGCAGACCTGTTCGTCTCTCCAGCGTTTCTTTCAGCTCCAGAGATTTCTCAGCCCTGTCTCCCAGTGTATTATTCATATTCTTCGGTAAACCAAGTACGATTTCTTCTACCTGATACTGTGCAATCAGTTCTTCAATTCTTGCCAGCGTCTGGCGCATCTTGTTTTCTGATTTTCTGCGGATGATTTCCACACCCTGGGCAGTAAAACCAAGGGGGTCGCTTACTGCGACTCCCACTGTCTTTGAGCCGTAATCAAGTCCTAGAATTCTCATCAGCGATTCTCCCAGGATCTGTTTTTAATATACTCTTTCAGAAGTTCTTCTACCAGTTCATCACGTTCCACTTTCATGATCATACTTCTGGCACCCTTGTAACTGGTGATATACGTAGGATCTCCGGACATAATATAACCTACAATTTGGTTAACCGGGTTATAACCCTTCTCTTCCATCGCTGTGTATACCACATCCAGGACTTCTTTCACCTGTACTTCCGGCTCTGTTTTCACTTTAAAATACTGTGTATTGCTTAAATTTGCCATTTTTTCACGTCCTCGACTATACTTGATATCTATTCTATTCTAATACAGAAGATGCAAAAATTCAATCAAGTTTACAGTTTTTTTAAACTTTCCATTGCTATTTATCAGTTTTGTAACATTCTGCCGATTACTGTTATTCTGCCGGATCACCGATTTGTTCCACATAATTTTGCTATTCTGCAAGAATGAGATCCTGACCGATGATGTTTTGCAGTTGTACCATAACACGTTTATTTTCCAGATTTTCTTCTGATATTACCGCAACTTTCAGGTATTCCATCGTATGCCCCGTCCAATAGGTCTGACCCTGAATCTTCTGTTGTTCTTCAAACAAAACTTCTTTTTTCTTTCCCAAAAACTGCTCCATATATTCTCTCTGGCGTTCTTGTCCGAGAGCGATCAAAACTCTGCTTCTTTCTTTTTTTATCTGTTCCGGAAGCTGATCCGGCATGACTGCTGCTTTCGTTCCTTCTCTCTTCGAATACGGGAAAATATGTGTCTCATAAAAATGAATACTGTCCACAAAACTGCGGCTTTCCTCAAATTCTTCTTCTGTTTCTCCCGGAAATCCTGTGATCACATCGGTAGTCAGTGCCGGTGCCGGATAATATTTTCTCAGGATTTCACATTTTTCCCGGTACTCCTGCGCTGTGTACCGTCGATTCATTCGCTTCAGTGTAGCAGTACATCCGCTTTGCAGTGACAGATGAAAATGCGGACACACTTTCGGCAGACTGCTGATCGCTTTTGCGAATTCTTTCGTAATAATCCCCGGTTCGAGAGATCCAAGGCGAATCCTCTCGATACCGTCTACCTCATGCACTGCCTGAATCAGCGTCAGCAGATTCTCCTGTTCTTCCGGACGTTCTTTTCCATAAGAACTCAGATGGATCCCTGTCAGTACCACTTCCTGACAACCGGATGCTGCAAGCCGTTTCACTTCCCCTACAACATCCTCTGTTTTTTTACTGCGGATCCTTCCCCTTGCATACGGAATCATACAATACGTACAGAACTGATTGCAACCATCCTGGACTTTCAGGTATGCTCTTGTATGTTCTTCGGTACGGTCGATCTCCAGTTTTTCATATTCTTTTGTATGATTGATATCCACACATTCCGTGGTTTTCTGCTGGTCTGATCGATAGTTTTCCAGTATGGAAATGAGTTCCTGTTTTTTATTATTCCCGATTATGATATCTATAGACGCATCTGCTTCTGCTTTTTTTGTATCCGCCTGGACATAACATCCGGCTGCCACCACAATAGCATCCGGATTCATCTTTTTGGCCTTATGAAGCATCTGTCTCGATTTACGGTCAGCGATGTTGGTCACAGTACAGGTATTGATCACATAGATGTCTGCCCCCGGTTCAAATGGTACGATTTCATATCCTGCTGCCTCTAACATCTGCTGCATTGCTTCTGTCTCGTATGCGTTCACTTTGCATCCCAGATTATGCAGTGCAACTTTTCCTTTCATTGTCTACCTTCTTTCTTTTCTGCCAAATTATTCTTTCGTTTTCTTTGAATCTTTGTATGCTTTCACCTTGACTTTTACCATCCAAAACGGTAAGATAAATTTAGCTGAAATGTGCTGCCAGGAACTGTTATTGACAGATTTACCTCCGGCACGGCCAAAAAATAATCTGAATTTTCGGGAGGAAGTTATCATGAAAACTGTTAGTATTTCACTTAATTCCATTGACAAAGTAAAAGCATTTGTAAACGATATTTCCAAATATGATTTCGATTTTGATCTGGTTTCCGGAAGATATGTCATCGATGCAAAATCCATCATGGGTATCTTCAGTCTGGATCTTTCTAAACCGATCAATCTGAATGTTCATGCAGAAGGAAACAACCTGGATGAAGTATTAAAAGTACTTGCTCCATATATCATTGACTGAGTCTGAATTTTTAAATCGGGAGTCTGTTTGCAACAGGCTCCCTTTTTATATTTACTGTTCGTAACTGTTCAGCACCTGTGCAGTTACTAGTACATCGTTTTCGAAATAACTGTATCATTCACTTGTCTACGAATCCGATTGCACAGTTTAAAAAGCCTCAGCGTAGCCCGCTACGCCTACGTTTTTTTAACTGCGCACTCGAATCCGTATCCTGCGTGAATGATACAGTTATTTACGAAACGGTGTACTAGTCAGAACGGAATGATATTGTACTTCTGCGTTTCGTCAGATTTTATGCCTCAATGTAAATGCGTTCTGCAGTATTGACTGCCTGATCCATCATCTCATCAATCTTCTCTTCCAGTTTTTTCTCTGATTTTTTGATCATCTGAATATTCGGTTTTGTTACCGGATGTTTTGCCACAAAGATCGTACAGCAGTCTTCGTATGGCTGTATGGATGTCTCATACGTATTGATCTTCAGAGAAATATCCACAATTTCCTGTTTGTCGAATCCGATCACCGGACGGAATACCGGCATCGTACATACTTCATTCGTTGCAGCAAGACTCTGCACGGTCTGGCTGGCCACCTGGCCGATGCTCTCTCCTGTGATCAGTCCCAGGCATCCCTGCTCTTTTCCGATGCGTTCCGCAATCTTCATCATATACCGGCGCATAATGATCGTCAGCTCATCGTGTGGGCACTGATCATAGATATACAGCTGAATATCCGTAAAGTTAACCACATACAGATTGATCGGTCCGCTGTATCTTGCCACCAGTTTTGCCAGATCCACAACTTTCTGTTTTGCACGTTCGCTGGTATATGGCGGTGCATGGAAATAAACAGCGTCAATCTTTACGCCACGTTTTGCGATCATATATCCGGCTACCGGAGAGTCAATACCACCGGATAACAGAAGCATCGCTTTTCCGTTGGTCCCGATCGGCATACCGCCCGGTCCCGGAATAGACTCGGAGTAAATATAGATTTTTTCGCGGATCTCAACGGTGATCAGCAGCTGCGGATTATGGACATCCACTTTCATCTCCGGAAAAGCGTTCAGAATCGCTCCTCCAAGATCTGCATTCAGTTCCATAGATGTTCCAGGATAGGTCTTCTTTGCACGACGGACATGCATTTTGAATGATTTATTTTTATCCGGATATACATGATCCACATAAGCTACCACATCTTTTTCCAATTGTTCGTAACCCTGATCTTCCTTAATCACAACCGGACAGATATACGCGATTCCAAATACCCGTTTTAATGCTTCCAGAGCTTCTTCATAATCAAAATCACCCTCAGTCAGCACATAGATTCTCCCCTGCTCTTTGGTTACATGAAAGGTTCCTTCTACCGGTTTCAATACATATTCCATCTGACGGATCAGTGCATCTTCAAACAGATATCTGTTCTTTCCTTTGATGCCGATTTCCGCATATTTTACTAAAAATGCTTTAAACATCTCTTTTCTCCTTCTGCTACTTGCTGTGATTAATGTCTTGCATATCGACGCAGCATCGGTATGACTTCATTTAACACCTGTAACGTGTAATCCAGTTCTTCCCTTGTGGTTGTCTCACAGAAGCTGAACCGAACGGTTGCTTCCATCTGATTCTTCGGCAGTCCAATAGCTGTCAGTGTAGGACTTCCACTTCTTTTGTGCGTAGAGCAGGCACTTCCGGCGGATACGTAGATACCTCTTTCTTCCAGGGTATGTAATAAGACTTCGCTTCTCACGCCCACGAAGGCAGCACTTACGATCTGCGGTGCCGCTTCTTCTCCCTGTGGACCGTGTACCACGACCTGATCCATCTTTGCAAGTTCTCTGACGAAATACGTACGAAGCCCACGCATATGCTTATCATTTTCTTCCAGATGATCATAAACCATTTTGGAAGCCAATCCCAGTCCTGCAATTCCCGGCACATTGTCCGTACCGGAACGCATGCCTTTCTGCTGTCCACCACCGTAAATGATCGGAACGATCTTCATTTTTTCACTGATATATAAGAATCCGGTTCCCTTCGGTCCGTGAATCTTATGTCCGCTCGCGGAAAGCATATCGATATGCATCTTTTTCGGAAGGATCCGGAACTTTCCGTAGGCCTGAATCGCATCCACATGAAAATACGTTTTCGGATTTACCTGCTTGATCAGCTCTCCGATCTCTGCAATCGGTTCCACCGCTCCGATTTCGTTATTTACAAACATCACCGATACCAGAATCGTCTCTGGGCGAATCGCTTCTTTCAGTTCTTCCGGAGAAATCTGTCCCTGTGCATTCACACCCAGTCTCGTCACTTCAAATCCCTGGCTCTCCAGAAATTCTGCAGGAGCAGATACGGCCGGATGTTCAATACTACTGATGATAATATGGTTCCCCTGGCGTCTGTTCGCCAGAGCAGTTCCGATTAGTGCCCAGTTGTTGGACTCAGTTCCACCGGAGGTAAAATAAATCTCTTTTTCTTGTACTTTTAATGTAGCTGCAATCTGTCCGGCAGCTTCTTTCACGTATCGTTCACTCTCCACACCCTTCTGGTGCATGGCAGAAGGATTGCCATAGTCGTCCATCATGGTTTTCACGACGATATCCTTCACTTCTTCATAGCAACGGGTAGTGGCCGAATTATCTAAATATGCTTCCACTTGTTATTCCTTTCCTTCCAGTAAGAACATCAGAATCGAGAGCACTGTCATTCCTGCTGTCTCTGTTCTTAAAATCCGTTTTCCCAGTGTGATCGGCTGTACCTGATGATTCATCGCCAGTTCGATCTCTTCCGGTGTGAATCCACCTTCCGGTCCGATAAAGATACCGATAGACTGCCCCGGTTCGATCTGTTCAAACAGTTTTTTCGTGTGTGCCATATTTTCAGCAAGTTCATACGGAATGAACCGGATATCCAGCTCTTCGGCATAGTTTACTGCCTCTGAAAACTTCATAACAGAATGAATCTCTGGAATCACCATTCGTTTGGACTGTTTGGCAGCACTTTCTGCGATCGTCTGCCACCGTTTCTGTTTGGAAGCTTCTTTTTTCGCATCCAGTTTTACTACCGCCCGGGCCGTGCTCACCGGAATTACTTCATAGACACCGAGTTCCACAGCTTTCTGAATGATCATCTCCATCTTGTCACTCTTTGGAAGTCCCTGAAACAGATAAATCTTTGACGGCAGCTCCATGCCCACTTCCTGCACATAACTGATATCTGCAATTACTTCTTCTGCTTCCATCTCGCTCACCAGACAGGTGTATTCCAGATTGTCACCTGCACTGATCAGGATCGTCTCTCCCTGACGCATCCGAAGCACATTTTTAATATGGTTCACATCACTGCCTGTGATATGTATCTTTTTTTCTTTCATATCAATCTGTTCTTGTTTTACAAAAAAACGATACATCTTACGCCTGCTTTCTTGCGGTTACGGATACCCACTCACCCTGATATGTTACTTCCAGAATCTCCAGACCGGCTGCCTTTACGGCATCAACTACGGTCTGCTCTTTGTCATCAATGATACCGGAGGTAATGTATACAGCACCCGGTTTCATCTGGTTGACAATGACCGGGGTCAGCGGCACCAGAACATCTGCCAGAATATTTGCCACTACGATGTCGTAACATTCATAGCCTACTTTATCCTGTACTTCTTTGTCATCGATGATATTTCCGATCATCATATCAAAGCTTTCCGGTACGATTCCGTTTACTTCTTTATTTTCTTCTACTGCCGGCACTGCGCATGGATCCAGATCAGTTCCGACTGCATGTTTCGCCCCCATTTTCAGTGCAATGATAGAAAGGATACCACTTCCGGTTCCCACATCGAGAAGTTCTGTCTCCGATGTTACATATTTTTTCAGCTGACGGATACACAACTGTGTAGTCTCATGCATACCGGTTCCGAAGGCAGTGCCCGGATCGATATGAATGATCATTTTGTCTTTGTCTTCTTCTTTTACTTCTTCCCAGGAAGGAATGATCAGGATATCATCCACATAAAACTGTTTGAAATATTTTTTCCAGTTGTTGATCCAGTCAATGTCTTCCGTCTCGTCAACTGTGATACTTCCTTCTCCGATCTGGCAGAACATCCGCAGAGATTCCAGTTCTTCTTTCACCTGGGAAAGAATCTCTTCTTCGGTCTTTTCTTCTCCATTTACCGTAAGAGTTCCGTCTTCTGTCTCTTCCACAAAAAAACTCAGATAAGCGATTCCATCGTCTTCCGGTCCATCCGGCAGAATATCCACAAACATCTGCTCCTTTTCCATTGCAGTCAAAGGTACTTTGTCTTCAATCTGTGCGCCTTCCAGCCCGATATCATATAATGTACTGATGATAATATCTTCTGCATCTGTCACTGTTTTTATTTTAAATTTTTTCCATTTCATAAACTTTCTTACCTTTCTGTACAAGTACACAAGTGCATAGCTATGATAACTATACTAGATTCTGTTCAAAAAAGCAACAAAAGAGATTGTCCGGAAAACATTTCTGTTTTCCGGACAGTCCCTTTTTTCTGTAGCTGTGGTCTTTAATCTTCAAACGTTTCTTTCAATTTATCCATAAAACGTTTTTTCTTTTCTTTTTCCGGCGCCGGTTTTCCCTGACATGCCGCATCGAATGCACGAAGCGCATCTTTTGCTTCCTCGGAAAGTTTGGTCGGTACCTGAACAACCAGTGTAACATATTGATCACCGCGAACATTTTTGTTTCTCAGTGACGGTACACCTTTTCCGCGCAGACGGATCTTGGTATCGGTCTGTGTACCAGGTTTTACTTCGTATTCTACTTCACCGTCTACCGTGCTGATGCGGATCTTACCACCCAGTGCAGCCTGTGCATAGGTGATCGGTGCCGTGGAGAAGATATTCATATCCTGTCTCTGGAAGATCGGATGACGGGCTACCTGTACTTCTACCAGCAGATCGCCTCTCGGTCCGCCATTGGTTCCCGGTTCTCCTTTTTCACGAATACGGATGCTCTGTCCATCGTCGATACCTGCCGGAATAGATACCTGGATCTTCTTTCTGCTTGCGGTAAATCCGGTTCCACGGCAATCCGGGCATTTGTCTTTGATGATCTTACCGGTTCCTCCACAGTCCGGACAGGTTTGTACGTTTCGTACCATACCGAACATGGACTGCTGGGTATATGTTACCTGACCGGTTCCATGACATTTGCTACAGGTTTCCGGAGAAGTACCCTGTTTTGCACCGGTTCCGTTACATTTGGTACAGGTATCTTTCAGTGTCAGTTCCAGTTCTTTTTCGCAGCCGAAAACTGCTTCCTGGAAAGTAATATGAACAACCGCACGCAGGTTTGCTCCACGCATCGGACCGTTGTTCGCTCTGCGGCTTCTTCCGCCACCGAACAGATCCCCGAAAATATCGCCGAAGATATCGCCCATATCTGCGCTGTTAAAGTCGAATCCACCGAAACCGCCACCCTGACCGGCTCCACCATTTTCAAATGCTGCATGACCGTACTGGTCGTATGTTCTTCTCTTTTCCGGATCGCTCAGTACGCTGTACGCCTCTGTCGCCTCTTTGAATTTTGCTTCTGCTTCTTTATCCCCTGGGTTCATATCCGGATGATACTTTTTGGCAACTTTACGATATGCCTTTTTCAAAGTCGCTTCATCGACATCTTTGCTGACGCCGAGAACCTCATAGTAATCTCTCTTTGCTTCTGCCATTACTTTCTCTCCTTAACAAAAGGAAGTTCCGCGAAACCTGACCTCCTTAAAATTCAGTCACATTCCGCGGAACAGCCTTCGCATTCGATGCGGTATTATTCCGCCATTTTATGCTTTAGACTTCTTTATAATCTCCGTCTACTACATCGTCTCCCTGGAATCCATCCGGTGCCGGTCCTGCCTCTGGTCCTGCCTGAGCACCTGCTCCCTGTGCTCCCTGTGCAGCTGCTCCTGCCTGCTCATACATCTTTGTGAACAGCTTCTGAGCGCTCTCAGAAAGTTTCTCTTTACCAGCTTTGATCTCAGCGATCTGAGCGTCTGTAATATCGTCCATGTTTACTTTCTCAAGAATTTCTTTCAGTGCCTTGCAGTCAGCCTCTACACCTGCTTTATCATTAGCATCCAGTTTATCTCCAACCTCCTGGATTGCTTTCTCTGTCTGGAATACTAAAGCGTCTGCCTCATTCTTTGTATCGATGCCCTCTTTACGTTTCTTATCCTGAGCTTCGAATGCTGCTGCTTCTTTTACAGCCTTATCAATCTCATCATCAGACATGTTGGATCCTGCTGTGATTGTGATATGTTGCTCTTTACCTGTTCCAAGGTCTTTTGCAGATACATTTACAATACCATTTGCATCGATATCGAATGTAACCTCAATCTGCGGTACTCCTCTTGGAGCTGGTGCGATTCCGTCAAGCTGGAATCTTCCGAGAGACTTGTTGTCTTTTGCGAACTGTCTCTCACCCTGTACAACGTTGATATCAACGGCTGTCTGGTTATCTGCTGCTGTTGAGAAGATTTGGCTCTTCTTTGTAGGAATTGTTGTATTTCTCTCAATCAGTCTTGTAGCAACTCCACCCATAGTCTCGATAGACAGTGACAATGGTGTTACATCAAGAAGAAGGATATCTCCAGCGCCTGTATCTCCGGCAAGTTTACCACCCTGAACAGATGCTCCAAGTGCTACACATTCATCTGGGTTCAGAGATTTGCTTGGCTCTTTACCTGTCAGACGTTTTACTTCTTCCTGTACAGCAGGGATACGTGTTGATCCACCAACAAGAAGTACCTGACCAAGTTCAGATGCTGTAATTCCTGCATCAGACAGAGCTCTCTGTACCGGCTCAGATGTCTTCATAACAAGATCATGTGTCAGCTCATCGAATTTAGCTCTTGTAAGAGTCATATCAAAATGCTTCGGTCCTTCAGCTGTTGCTGTGATGAACGGAAGGTTAATATTTGTTG
>ENA-OPCI01001881-OPCI01001881.1-human-gut-metagenome-genome-assembly--contig:-NODE-1881-length-11065-cov-2.804814_pt1 | contig 11065 bp, 8 predicted proteins | sample MGYA00241564_ERZ501479 | MGnify/ENA primary metagenome ERZ501479 (study PRJEB25962, sample SAMEA2042630) | human gut metagenome | biome: human gut; feature: human-associated habitat; material: faeces...
TGCATGCATTTAATGATTGTCCACCCAGAGCAGTACATAGAGCAGACTGCCAAGGCGGGCGCAATGATGATGAATGTGCACTACGAGGCATGCACCCACCTTCACCGTACCATACAGCAGATTCATGCAGCTGGAATGAAAGCCGGTGTAACGCTGAACCCATCCACACCTGTCTGCGTGCTCGAAGACATTATCTGCGATGTGGACATGGTGTTGCTGATGAGTGTGAATCCAGGCTTCGGCGGACAGCAGTTCATTGAGAACACCATAGGCAAGCTGGCACGACTGCGCCAACTCATCAAGTCATCCGGCTCGAAAGCACTGATAGAGATCGATGGTGGCGTGCAGGCAGAAACGGCTCCCCGCCTGATAGAGGCTGGTGCCGATATTCTGGTGAGTGGCAGTTATGTGTTCAAGAGCAAAGACCCTCTTGCCACCATCCACGGTCTTAAAACATTGTAATATTCGAGAAGACATCGTGCTCCTTAGCCATACGACGTAGGTTAAGGAGTGCGTAACGCATTCTGCCAAGACTGGTGTTGATGCTTACATTCGTAAGTTCGGCGATTTCCTTGAAGGACAACTGCTGGTAATAACGCATATACACCACTTCCCTCTGGGTAGGTGGCAGCAGGTTGACCATCTTCTTAACATCCGACATCACCTGTCCCCGCACGATAGTGTTCTCCGCATTATCGAAGACCACGTATTCGTCTCTTATCTTCGACATATCGTTGTCATCGGGAGTCTCCACGATGTTCTGCAATCTGTTGTCGCGATACATGTCCATCATCACATTGTGGGCTATGCGCATGCACCATGCCAGGAACTTGCCATTAGGCACATACTGGCGCTGCTGCAGTTTGGTAATCACCTTGACGAATGTCTCCTGAAAGACATCATTCGCCCTTTCCTGGTCGTGAACCACAAACATGATATAGCCGAACAGTTTAACCTCGTTACGAGACAGTAACAAATCGAATGCCCGATTGTCGCCCTCGACATAAGCCAAGGCGAGCTGCTCATCGGTCATTTCTTCGAGTTTTCTCATTTTTCTAACCTCTTTAGTTTCTTCAAGTAGAAATCTTAATCTATAGGCTATTTGTTTTTATTGTGTTAGGAATGTTAAAAATCACTGCAAAGATAGTACTTTTATCAAAAACCACCAAACAAGAAGACTTTTTTATTATCTTTCAAACTATTTTTTAACAATTAGTGGCTGAGGAGATTCCACAAGGAGTTAAAGGAGTTAAAGGAGTTAAAGGAGTTAAGGAAGTTAAGACAACAGCCTTTGAAGGAATGTTTAGTGTTTAATTTTATGTCCACAAAACATTTGTCTTAACTCCTTAACTCCTTTAACTCCCTTAACTTCTTTATTATATACAGAGCCAAAAAGAGGTTGGTGCAGGATGCACCAACCTCGTGATAATGATTTCAATAAAGAAAATTGAAATCTTATAAAAGATGCTGCAAATATAAACTTTATTATTGAGAACTCCAAGCTTTTTTGAAGGAAAATGAGTTTTTTAACATTGTGTACGCAACCATTACCAAATAAATTCATTATCTTTGTGGCGAAAATAACAACTACAGTATTAATCATTATCTATTTTAAAGCAAATTATGAGATACTTAAAGACACTATTGCTCGCTCTCCTATTGCCAGCTTGCGCCTTTGCAGCAGGATGGGACGACAATGAGTACAAGCGTATCGAGCAGAGCATCCAATTGCCAAAAATTGCCGAACGCCAGTTCCTTATCACATCTTTTGGTGCCAAGACTACAGCTACGGCTGCACAAAACCAAAAGGCCATCAACAAAGTCATCTCTCTTGTCTCCAAGAAGGGAGGCGGAAAGGTGATCATCCCTAAGGGTACCTGGAACACAGGAGCCATTGAGTTGAAGAGCCATGTCAACCTCGTTCTTGAGGAAGGCGCCACCCTTCACTTTGCCTTCGAGCCTAAGCTCTATCCCCTGGTACGTACCTCTTGGGAAGGTCTGGCTTGCTGGAACTACTCTCCCTGCATCTATGCCTACAAGGCTACCGACATTGCCATTACCGGTAAGGGAACCATCGATGGAGGTGGCAACATCGACACCTTCTGGCAGTGGAATGGCAGCCCTCGTTTCGGTTACAAGGAGGGTGTGACCAAAGAGAGCCAGAAGTTGGGCTCACGCAGCAAACTGCTGAAGATGGCAGAGGACGGTGTGCCTTTCGACGAGCGTAAGTTCGGTATGGGCTATGGCTTGCGTCCTCAGTTGGTCAATATGGTACACTGCGAGCGCATCCTTATTAAGGATGTCAAGATGATCAACTCGCCTTTCTGGGTCATCCATCCACTGCTCTCCAAGAACATCACGGTAGACGGTGTGTATGTATGGAACGAAGGACCTAACGGCGACGGTTGCGACCCAGAGGCTTGCGAGAATGTACTCATCCAGAACTGCGTGTTCCATACCGGCGATGACTGCATCGCTATCAAGAGCGGTCGCAACAACGACGGTCGTCTCTGGAACCAGCCTTCCAAGAACATCATCATCCGCAACTGCAAGATGGAAGACGGCCATGGCGGTGTGGTGATAGGAAGTGAGATCTCGGGTGGCTGCGAGAACGTATATGCCGAAAACTGCGTGATGGACTCTCCACACTTGGAGCGCATCCTGCGTATCAAGACCAACAACTGCCGTGGCGGTCAGGTGCAGAACATCAATATGCGCAATGTCGTCGTAGGTCAGTGCAAGGAGGCTGTGGTGAAGATCAACCTCGACTACGAGAGAAAAGAGATATGCTATCGTGGTTTCGAACCTATCGTGAACAATGTGAATGTAGAGAACGTCACCTGCCAGAAGAGCGACTACGGCGTGCTGATTATCGGCCGCGACTCTTTGGAGAATGTCTACGACATCAATATCAAGAACTGTAAGTTCGACGGTGTGGTGAAAGAGCCTGTCAAGATCACTGGCAAGACCCGCAACGTGAAGTTCGACAACCTCGTCATCAACGGCTCCCTCGTTCTCAACAAGGAAGACCAGCCCTACAAGAACTATAGCGAATGGCTCACCTACAGCGAGATGAAGCGTGTGCCCCACTCTTACCTGCTCGACTTCAGCAGCAAGCCCAAGTGGAGCTATGTGATGGGTATCGAGATGGAGGGAATGCTCGACACCTACGAGCACTACAAGGAAGGCAACAATGCCATCCTCGACTACCTGAAGGAATATCCTGCCAAGATGATCGACGAGAAAGGCAACATCACTGGCTACAAATACGAAGACTTCAACCTCGACAATGTGCGTACTGCCAAGTTCATCCTGCGCATGCACAACCTCTTCCCTACCAAGGGAACAGAGAAAGCACTGAAGACACTCTTCAAGCAGTTGCAGAACCAGCCTCGCACCAAGGAGGGAGTTTACTGGCACAAGGCTATCTACGCCAACCAGGTATGGCTCGACGGTATCTTCATGGGACTGCCTTTCTACTGCAACTATGCCGTACAGACCATGAAGCCCAAGAAGGCAGAGAAGTATCTCAACGATGCGGTAGACCAGATGGTGAAGACCGACTATCGCACCTACGATGAGAAGACTCAACTCTGGAAGCACGCACTCCGGCAAACAGGAGGCCGGCTACGAGGCCGAGGTCAAGGCACTGCTGCGGCAGCTGTACAGCGTCAAGGCACGCGCCGAGGCAGAGCTGAACAGCTGCATTGCCGGAGCAAAGGCAGAGTTCAAATCGCTGCCGGAGTCTCAGCAGACACAGGCGCGCAAGATCTCCATCGTGCTGGCCAGAAGCGGCAGACTGTACGCGATGCAGGCCTCCTACGACAGGGAAGTGGAGAGCATCGTCAGCCAGATGCGCGCCATTCTGACCGCCAACGGCCAGAGCACCGCACTGGCGGATCAGGCCATGGCCTCCTATAAGGCACAGAAGAGCGCCATGTACTCCCGGCTGACCGCAAAACTGTACTCCTGACCCGCAAAACGACCACGGACCATCCGCAGCACATCTCCCGGGCACTGACTGTGCCGGAAAGGGGCTGCGGATGGTTTTGTTTTGCCTTTTTGCTGTAATATGGAGAAAAATGCTAAGGACATGGAGGGATGACTCTGCGGCAGAGACGCTGCCTTTTACGCCGACAGGGGAGGGCGGATTGTACGCGTCAACGAAACAATCCCCCAAAAGGCCGGAAAAGTAGCACTTTCACCTACGAATATACAGGAAATTTGTATAAAGTATAAGATTTCACTCATGCTTTGCTATAATGAAGTGAATTCTTTTCATGTAAATTGACAAAAATCGTGGTTATCCTTATAATAGATAGAGTGTTTCTCGGGTATGGACGATGGTGTTTATGCGACCGCAAGATGCCATCGTTTTATTATTCGCTTTTCTGTCCGCGTGCCAAGGACAGACGTCCGCTATGTGTGAGGCTGGCGGACTGCGGGAAAGTATGGCTCGGCCTGAGAGCAAAAATAGTAATTCATTGATAGGATTGGAGTGGCATCAAACGATGGCAAAGTACATCATCAAGCGTGTCGCAATGGGTATCTTCAGTATCTTCATTGTGGCCACGGTTACCTTTTTTGTCATGAACCTGGTCCCCGGTGGCCCGTTCGTGGCAGAAAAGTCCATCAGTGCCGCTGCTCAGCAGGCTCTGGCCGAAAAGTATGGCCTTGATAAGCCGCTGAGTGTGCAGTACGTCAACTACATGCAGAGCCTTTTGCACGGCGATCTGGGTCTGAGCCTGCGTCAGCGCGGCCGTACCGTGAACCAGATCATTGCCAGCAAGCTGCCGGTGTCCTGCCGCCTGGCAGGCATTGCAGTGGTTGTGGCTCTGTGCGTGGGCATCCCGCTGGGCTGCATTTCCGCTTACAACCGCGGCAAGTGGCTGGATAACGTTATTATCGTGTTTGCAACTTGCGGCATCGCGATCCCCAGCTTTATTTCCAGCGTGCTGCTATTGTACCAGTTTGGTATGAAAATGAAGGTGCTGCCCACCGTTGGTCTGAACAGTGCAGCCGCCTATATCATGCCGGTCACCGCACTGGCCATCTATCCCTCGGCTTATATCACCCGTTTGATGCGCTCCAGCCTGCTGGACGTTATGGGTCAGGACTATATGCGCACTGCCCGTGCAAAGGGCGTGTCCCAGTTCATGATCCTGTTCAAGCACGCACTGCGCAACGCCATTCTGCCTGTCATCACCTACGTCGGCCCCATGCTGGCCAGCCTGATGACCGGTTCTTTCGTGGTGGAAAAAATCTTCTCCGTGCCCGGTCTGGGCCGCGACTTCGTGTCTGCAATCACCAACCGTGACTACACCATGATCATGGGCACCACCATCCTGCTGTCCAGCATGGTCATCATTGCAAACGTGGTCGTGGATATCCTTTATAAAATCATCGACCCGCGCATCAAGCTGCAGTAAGAGAAAGGAGCGATTTTCATGGAAAACATTAAAAAGAATCCGCTCAGCCTGCAGCTCAACGCGGAGGATTTTCTGCCCGCCAGCAATGAGGAAAAGCAGAGCCTGGTGGTCATGCGCGAAAGCGTCAACTTCTGGAAGGATGGTATCCGCCGCCTGAAGAAGAACAAGATCGCTATGGTCAGCTTTGTGTTCATCATTGCCATTGCCATCTTTGCCTACCTGCTGCCCGCCGTCTGGCCTTACAGCTACTCCGAGCAGATGAAGGGCAGCAACAACCTGAAGCCCTTTGAGTACTCTGCTTCCGAGCAGGCACGTATCGACGCAGGCGAAAAGGTGTTCCCGCACATTCTGGGCACCGACCGTATGGGCCGTGACTTCGCTGTGCGTATCATGATGGGCAACCGCGTCAGCCTGTCCGTCGGTCTGATCGCCTCTGTGCTGGTGCTGATCATCGGCGCCACCTACGGTGCGGTTGCGGCCTTTGCCGGCGGCTGGGTGGATAATATCATGATGCGTATCACAGATATTCTGTACACCATCCCCGATATTCTGCTGATTATCCTGCTGGGTATGGCCCTGAAGGACCCGCTGGATGCACTGGCTACCAAGCCCGGCTTCAAGTGGATGCAGACCCTTGGCCCCAACATGATCTCCATCTTCATCATCTTTGCTCTGCTGTACTGGGTGGGCATGGCGCGTATCGTCCGCAGCCAGATCCTGATCCTGAAGGAGAGCGAGTACGTTACCGCTGCCCGCGCACTGGGCGCATCCAGCGGCCGTATCATCAAAAAGCATCTGCTCACCAACTGCATCGGTACCCTGATCGTTACCACCACCCTGCAGATCCCGGCCTCCATCTTTACCGAGAGCTACCTGAGCTTCATCGGTCTGGGTGTTGCAGCGCCGCTGCCATCTCTGGGTTCTCTGGCTACCGATGCCGTCAAGGGCATGAACACCTACCCCCATCTGCTGATCGCCCCCGCACTGATGATCAGCGTGATGATCCTTGTGTTCAACCTGTTCGGCGATGGCCTGCGCGATGCCTTTGACCCGAAGCTGAAGAATTGATGAGGTGAACAGAAATGAGCGAGAAAATTCTTGATATCAAAGATGAACGCCTTTCTTTCTTCACCCCTGCGGGCGAAGTAAAGGCACTGAACGGCGTTTCCTTTACCATGAATCAGGGCGATGTTCTGGGCGTTGTGGGCGAGTCCGGCTCCGGTAAGTCGGTCACCGCTTACTCCGTTATGGGTCTGACCGCTTACCCCGGCAAGCTGGTGGGCGGCAAGGTGTGGTTCAACGGCCACGAGATCGAGAACATGAAGGAGAAGGACTTCCGCAAGATCCGCGGCAACGAGGTCTCCATCATCTTCCAGGATCCCATGACCAGCCTGAACCCGGTGTACACCATCGGCAACCAGATCGTGGAGGTCATCCGCCTGCACACCGATAAGAACAAGGCCGATGCATGGGCACGTGCCAAGGAGCTGCTGGAGCTGGTTGGCATCAATGAGCCCGAGAAGCGTCTGAAGCAGTACCCCCACGAGCTTTCCGGCGGTATGCGCCAGCGCGTGATGATCGCCATTGCACTGGCCTGTGAGCCTAAGCTGCTGATCGCCGACGAGCCCACCACCGCACTGGATGTGACCATTCAGGCACAGATCCTTGAGCTGATGCAGGATCTGCGCAAGAAGCTGGGCATGAGCATCATCATGATCACTCACGATCTGGGTGTCGTGGCTTCCATGTGCGAGAAGATCGCCGTCATGTACGCCGGCCACATTGTGGAGTACGGCACCACCGACGAGATCTTCTATCAGCCGGGTCACGAGTACACCAAGGGCTTGATCAACTCTATCCCTAAGCTGAACACCGCAGAGCACGAGCGCCTTGTGCCCATCGAGGGCACCCCTGTGGACCTGCTGAATCCGCCGGCCGGCTGCCCCTTTGCGCCCCGCTGCAAGAACTGCATGAAGATCTGTCTGAGCAAGATGACCCCGCGCACCGAGCTCAGCGATACCCACTATACCTACTGCTGGCTGCAGCAGAAGGCTGCATTTGAGAAAGGGGAAAAGGCAGAATGAGTGAACATAAGACGCTGGTTGAAGTCCAGCACCTGCAGCAGTATTTCCCCGCCGGCGGTGTGGGCAAGAACCGCAAGTATGTTCAGGCTGTGGATGACGTAAGCTTTGCCATCCGCAAGGGCGAGACCCTTGGTCTGGTAGGCGAGTCCGGCTGTGGCAAGACCACCACCGGCCGCACCCTGCTGCGCCTGTACGAGCCCACCGGCGGCAAGATCTACTATGACGGCAACCTGCTGTTCGATAAGGACAACAAGATCGCAGTGGATATGCTGCCCTACCGCCGCCGGATGCAGATCGTTTTTCAGGATCCCTACGCAAGTCTGGACCCCCGCATGACCATTGGCGACATCGTGGGTGAGGGCATTGATATCCATCATCTGGCCGAGAATGAAAAGGACCGCCACGATAAGATCATCGCTCTGCTGGAGCGCGTTGGTCTGAACAGCGAGCACGCCAACCGCTACTGCCACGAGTTCTCCGGCGGTCAGCGTCAGCGCGTGGGCATTGCCCGTGCACTGGCAGTGAACCCCGAGTTCATCGTTTGTGACGAGCCTGTTTCCGCACTGGACGTTTCCATTCAGGCACAGGTCGTCAATATGTTCGAGGATCTGCAGCAGGAGATGGGTCTGACCTACCTGTTCATCGCCCATGACCTGAGCGTTGTGAAGCACATCTCCAACCGCATCGGCGTGATGTATCTGGGCAAGATGGTGGAGCTGGCCGACAGCTACGAGCTGATCACCCACAGCATCCACCCCTACACCCGCAGCCTGATCTCCGCAATTCCGGTGGCAGACCCCATTACGGCTCGCCAGTCCAAGCGTATCGTGCTGCAGGGCGATGTGCCCAGCCCCCTGAACCCGCCGTCCGGCTGCCGTTTCCGCACCCGCTGCCCCTATGCAGACGAGCAGTGCGCCAACGAGGTGCCCGAGTTCAAGGAGGTCTCCACCGGCCACTGGGCAGCATGCCATCACCTTGACCGCGTGAAGTGAGAGCACTTCACACCAGTAAAAGGTGAAAGTAATTCAACTTAGCGCTGAAATGTTGTCACAAAATGGTTACAGTCCAGGTTTTGGACTTGTAACCGCCGTGAGAACGCATTATAATCATTCGTGTTCCTCCGGTGTACATTTGCACCGGATCGAATATAGAGGCGGCTGGGGGAACCTGGCACACTCAAAATTTGATATAAGGGAAGGATATTATTATGAAACGCATTTCTCGTCGTAATTTCCTCAAGGTTGCAGGCGTGGGTGCCGCTGCTCTGGGTCTGGCAGCCTGTGGCGGCAGCAAGTCCGGTTCTACCGCAACCTCCGGTTCTGCTTCTTCCGCTGCTGGTTCTTCTACCGGTAGTGTCAACACCGCTGGCTTCACCGTCCAGTACGGCCCCAACCCCGAGACTCTGGATCCCTCTTTGAACAGCGCTGTTGATGGTGCCAACACCATCATCACCATCTTCGAGCCCCTGCTGATCATCAACGAGAACAACGAAGTTATTGGTGGCCAGGCTGAGAGCTGGGAAGAAAGCGAGGACGGCCTGACCTGGACCTTCACCATGCGTGACGGTCTGAAGTGGAGCGATGGCACCGACCTGACCGCTAAGGACTTCGAGTACAGCTTCAAGCGTATGGCTAACCCTGATACCGCTGCTCCCTATGCAGCGACCTGCCTGGGCATGATCGATGGTTTTGACGCAGCACAGGCCGGTGATACCGATGCTCTGAACGTCAAGGCAAGCGACGACGGCAAGACCCTGACCATCGTTCTGGCTTACCCCTGCTCCTACTTCGACAAGATGGCCGCATTCGCATCCATGAGCCCTGTGCAGCAGGCTACCGTTGAGGCCAACGGCGATGCATGGTGCACCTCCGCTGAGACCTTCGTCTCCAACGGCCCCTACATGATCACCGAGTGGACCCCCTCCGAGCGTATCGTTCTGTCCAAGAACCCCAACTACGTTGGCGGCTGGGATAGCTCTAAGATCGTTTCCGACAGCATCACCCTGCTGCTGCTGGAGGACTCTTCCGCTTCCTTCGCTGCTTATAACAGCGGCGAGGCTGTCCTGATCAAGGACGTGCCCACCGACGAGATCCCCAGCCTGACCAAGGCAGAGGACGGCGGCGACTTCTATGTTGACCCCATTCTGGGCACCTATTACGTCAGCATGAACCTGCAGCGCGATGCCTTCAAGGATGCCAAGGTCCGCAAGGCTCTGGCTCTGGCTATCGACCGCGACTACGTTGCCAACACCATCATGCAGGGCACCTACTCTGCTGCTTCCAACCTGGTCGGCCCTAGCATCGTGGACGCGCAGGGCTACTTCTACGATAACGCGAACGGCGGTTCTCCCTACATTGCTGATGACTACGAGGCAAATATGGCCGAGGCTAAGAAGCTGCTGGAAGAGGCTGGCTATCCCAATGGCGAGGGCTACCCCACCATCGAGTACAGCACCAACGATTCCGGCTACCATGTGCCTCTGGCAGAGTACCTGCAGCAGGTCTGGGGTGATCTGGGCATTACCCTGACCATCAGCAAGATGGAGTGGTCTGCCTTCACCGCTGCTCGCCGTGCAGGTGAGTACGATGTTGCCCGTAATGGCTGGGTCATGGACTACAACGAGCCTTCCAACATGATCGAGCTGTTCTGCACCGACAACGGCAACAACGATGGTAAGTACTCCAACGCTGACTTCGATGCTGCTATGGAGGCTTCCAAGGTTGCAGATGTCGCCGAGCACTTTGCACAGCTGCACAAGGCTGAGGACATCCTGATGGAGGATATGGGCTGCATCCCCGTTGCTTACTACAACGAATTCTGGCTGCAGACCTCTTCTCTGAAGGGCACCTGGCACAGCCCCTACGGCTACTGGTACCTGCAGTACGGCTACATCGAGGAGTGATTTCCTCCCTGTGCTGTGCAGCGTAAGCTGAACCGTAAACTATAAGCACTAAGCACCCCGCTGACCGGAAACGGTTGGCGGGGGGCTTTTTTGCTGTTATCCTGCAAAAAAGACGAGTGCTCGGTTTTGCCGAGCACTCGTCTTTTATATGTAAACCAGATTGAAAAGGTACCAGCTTACACTGCAGCCATGGCGGCCAGAACGCTCTGCCAGCTCTTGCTGCGTGCGGCAGGCACCCGCGCGGGGCGGGGGCGCCGTGCAGCAGGGGCCCTCTGACCGGTCGCAGAGGATACCGTCAGGGCAGGGGAGGGGCAGAAGAACACAGCGGTGTCCTTTGCCAGCCACTGCGCAGCCAGTGCAGCGGCCTGCGGGTCAGACTGCAACGCGCGACGCTCGTTCCCGGCCAGAAAATCAGCCAGCCAGTACAAAATTGCGGCCAGCGGCAGGCAGGGGGAAGCGTCCTGACTCCAATAACTCCAGCGTGCGCCGCGGCCGAGGTGGCTTTCGACTGTGATCTGTGCGCCGGTGCGGGCATTCTGCGGGATGATACCAACATAGTTCGTGCCGGCGCGCTGCCCCAGTTCCTCCACAAGGCGCTGGGTGCGGGCGGCTGATATATCCCTTGGATGTTAAGGCTGACTCTAGGTTTT
>ENA-OPCI01001882-OPCI01001882.1-human-gut-metagenome-genome-assembly--contig:-NODE-1882-length-11059-cov-5.164122_pt1 | contig 11059 bp, 10 predicted proteins | sample MGYA00241564_ERZ501479 | MGnify/ENA primary metagenome ERZ501479 (study PRJEB25962, sample SAMEA2042630) | human gut metagenome | biome: human gut; feature: human-associated habitat; material: faeces...
AGCTTGCGCCGCCGGTCGGCAGTGGACCCGGCTGTCCGTATGGCCTTAGCCCCCGCGGGGCGGTCCAAGGTAAATTGCTTTGAAAAGACTCTGACACGCTTCGTCTCTCAAAATCGTGTATTATCTTATCATGGGTTTGGGGGAATGTCAATATTTCGACAAAAAATTTTTGTCAGACACGGTAAAAAGTCGTACTATCACTCTCAGGTGTGGGCTGCCAGATACTCCACCCAGACGCTGTAACCGTCCGGCTTTACATGGTAGCCGTCCGGCTGGGCGTACTCGGCTTTCAGGTCGCCGTTTTCATCGGCCAGTACCTCCCAAAGGTTGAGGAAGACGCAGTTCTTCTCCAGCGCGATGGCCGCCAGCTCATCGTTGATCTGGCACAGCCGCTCCTTGTACAGGCCGGGGTGCTTTTCCCGCACTTCGGGCCGGACCGGGGTGATGGACTGGACATAGAGAGTGGTGTTGGGCAGCGACTGGGAGACCATATCCAGCATCAGACGGTAATAGGTCAGAAAGCTGCTGTAATCGTCGTCCCGGTTGAGGACGTTGGTGCCCAGCAGAATGTACAGCGCCCGGGGCTGCTGGGCGGCCAGAACATCCATGGGGATCTCTGCCACACCGTCGGCCCGCTTGCAGGTGGTGCCATTGACCACGGCGTTGGGGCCCACGCCTTTATAAGCACAGAAATGCGCGTTGGGCAGGCCGTTTTCATACATCTGCATCCCCTGGGTCAGGCTGTCGCCCAGGAACCACACGTCCGAAAACCAGCTGCGGTCCACGGCCTCCGAGGCGGGCTGCGCCGCCAGCCGGAAATCCATGGCCGTGGTGCCGTCGGCCTGGGTCTGGACGCTCAGGCGGCGGGCCGGTGTGTAGCTGATGGTGTTCCACTCGGTGCCGGTGAGCTCCTGCTGCAAAATGGTAGGGCCCTCCACGGGATTCGGGCGCTGGTCGCGGTGGAGGCGCTTCCAGAGCATGCCCACGGAAATGAGCAGCACCAGCAGTACCAGCAAGGCAACAGCGGTAAACATCCGGCGCCAGCGGCGGTGCAGGATGCGGCGGCGGTATTCCTGATAATCAGCCATAAAAGTTCCCCCGTTCGTGTGGTGATCTCCAGCCCTATTATACAGCGCCCTGGCAGCAGGCGCAAGCCGTGAAAAATTGTGCAAGAGTCCGTCTATCTATTGCACAAGGGGCGCGGATTATGGTATACTAAACTGAATCTAAACGATAGGGAGGCTTTCACGATGCCATTTACACCAAAACTGACTTATAAAGGCAAGCCCCTCGTCCGCAAGGACAACGAGCTGTATTACGGCCGTATGACCGACCCTTATGTGCTTTACCTGCAGATCCTTTCCACAAAACAGAGCGGCAATATGCAGGTAGCCGATAAGGTTCATTTGCAGCTTCTCTCCACCGACGAGGCCAAGACGCCGGAAGCTCGTGTTGCCCGCCAGACCACCAAGAACGGTCTGTACAACGCACTGGATATTGGCAGCATCTGGCTGCAGAAAGCAAACGAGAACCACTGAGCCGCACGCCCGCGGCCGTGAGCCCCGCATGGAAAAGAGCCGTGCCCGCACCGCTGCGGGGCGGCTTTTTTTGCTGTGTACAGGTACTTTACGCTGGCACGCGGTTTGTGATATACTATCCATAACTATGCAAGAAAAAGGCAGGAATCATCCGTTATGATACAAGACCCGAACATCCATTATCTGGACAACGCCGCCACCACCATGGTAGCCCCCGAGGTGGCGGACGTCATCGACAAGGCCATGCGGGAGCACTGGGCAAACCCCTCGTCCCTGTACGCCCCCGGGGCCCGGAGCGAGGAGGCCCTCAACGCGGCCCGGGCGGCGGTGGCCCGCACCTTTGGCTGCAAGCCCAAAGAGCTCTATTTCACCTCCTGCGGCAGCGAGAGCAACAATCTGGCCCTGCTGGGCGCGGCGCTCACCCGTAAATTCGGCAAGGGCATCGTGGTGTCCGGGTTCGAGCACCCCAGCGTGCAGAAGCCGCTGGAGCGCCTGGCCGCCATGGGCTATGACGTCACCGTGGTCAATCCCAGGGCAGACGGCACCCTCAGCATCGACGAGATGCTGGAGCATGTGGACAAAAATACCATCCTTGTGGCCTGCATGATGGTCAACAACGAGATCGGCACCCGGAACGATGTGGAGCGCCTGGCCGCCGAGGTCAAGCGCCGCAACAGCCGCACCATCGTCCATGTGGACGCCGTGCAGGCCTGGATGCGGGTGCCCCTCAAGCTGGCCAACATTGATACCCTGTCGGTCAGCGGCCACAAGATCCACGCGCCCAAGGGCATCGGTGCCCTCTACCTGAGCGACCGCGTCGTGCAGGCGTTCCAGCCGCCTTACCTCGGCGGCGAGCAGGAGCGGGAAATGCGCCCTGGCACCGAGAACTTGCCCTACGCCATGGGTCTGGCAGCCGCTGCCACCCGGCTGGCCAAGACCATGAAGAGCCGGGACACGGCGGTCCGCACCCTGAACGCCCGGCTGCGGGAGGGGCTGAAAGCGTTCCCGGAAGTGGTCCTCAACAGCCCGGAGAACGCGGTGCCGGAGGTGCTCAATTTCAGCGAGAACTGCATCAAGAGCGAGACGATGCTGGCTTATCTGGCCGAAGAACAGATCTATGTTTCCTCGGCCAGTGCCTGCGGGCGGGGCCAGCCCAGCCACACGCTGGCGGCCATGGGCCGGGACCCGCTGGCCATCGACACGGCCATCCGCGTTTCGTTCTGCGCCGACAACACCCCGGAGGACGTGGACGCGTTCCTCAACCGCTTTGAAGACGGCATGAAGCATTTACAGAGAATGAGGAGATAATATGAGAGAAGTGATTATGGGCTATCAGGGCGAAATGTCCCTGAAAGGCCTCAACCGCAACCAGTTTGAGTCGGCCATGATGAAAATTCTGCGCTACCGCCTCAAGACCGTGGGCAAGTTCCGGGTGTACTGCACCCAGTCCACGTTCTACATGGAGCCCGAGGAAGAGGACATCGACATGGACCTCGCGTTCGACCGGGTCAAGACCGTCTTTGGTCTGGCTGCCCTGAGCCTGAGCCTGATAGCGGTCGCGTATGGATGCACCTACTTCCAATAACTGTAATGTTTCAGCATCACGACTTACCAGCAAGTCGCGGAAATGTGAAGTTAATCCTGTTATAAAATGGTTGCCGTCAAAGCCTTTTTTCAGAACTTCGTTGAATGTAAGCAGGCAGTCGGAAACCCTGTTCTCTAAAAAGGCATCCGTCAGTTTGAAGTAATATTCATAATCCAGCACATTCAAGTTCTCTATTACACTTTGATAAGTGATATGCCCGTTGGTAAAACTTACAACCTGGTCGAAAATAGACAAGGCATCACGCATACCACCGTCAGCTTTCTGTGCAATAACGTTCAGAGCCTCCGGTTCTGCTTCAATATGTTCTTTTCTGGCTACATTTTCCAAGTGTTCTACCGTGTCGTTCACACTGATACGATTGAAATCGTATATCTGGCATCGACTCAGAATAGTAGGAAGAATTTTATGCTTTTCGGTTGTGGCAAGAATAAATATAGCATGATGAGGCGGTTCTTCCAATGTCTTCAGAAAGGCATTGAAAGCTGCCTGAGAAAGCATGTGTACCTCGTCGATGATATATACTTTATATTTTCCAATTTGTGGCGGGATGCGTACCTGTTCGATCAGCGAGCGTATGTCTTCTACCGAGTTATTGGATGCGGCATCCAGCTCATGAATGTTATACGAACGCTGTTCGTTGAAAGCACGGCATGACTCACATTCATTACATGCTTCTCCATCGGCAGTAGGATGCAGGCAGTTGATTGTCTTTGCAAATATTCGCGCACATGTTGTTTTTCCGACTCCTCGTGGACCGCAAAACAGATAAGCATGTGCCAGTTTTTGATTGGCAATCGCATTTTTCAGGGTGGTCGTCAGGGCGCGCTGTCCTACAACAGTATCGAATGTTGCGGGACGATATTTACGTGCCGATACGATATAATTTTCCATATGCCGATATAAGTGATTAATAGTTTTTATGTTCGGAAATACAAAAGTACATAAAATCTCGGTTTTCTCATGGGCTTGACCTGAAATATATTTATCTTTGTCACAAAATAAAGTAAGTTATGCAGACAAGTGACAGTATCGTTATTATCCCTACTTATAACGAAAAAGAAAATATTGAAAATATCATCCGTGCAGTTTTCGGTTTAGAGAAATGTTTTCATATTCTGATTGTTGAAGATAATTCTCCCGATGGTACTGCTGATATTGTACGGAAATTGCAGGCTGAATTCCCAGAACGCCTTTTCATGATAGAAAGAAAAGGAAAATTAGGCTTGGGCACAGCGTATATTGCAGGTTTCAAATGGGCTATTCAACATCAATACGATTATATATTCGAGATGGACGCGGACTTCAGCCATAATCCGAATGATTTGCCTCGTTTGTATAAGGCTTGCCACGATGAAGGAGCTGATGTTGCTATCGGTTCACGATATATAAGTGGTGTAAATGTGGTGAACTGGCCTATGGGACGTGTATTGATGTCATATTTCGCATCGAAATATGTACGGTTTATAACAGGTATTCCTGTGCATGATACAACAGCAGGATTCAAGTGTTATAAACGTAGGGTTTTAGAAACGATACCTTTAGACAATATTCGGTTTAAGGGATATGCTTTTCAGATAGAAATGAAGTTTACTGCTTATAAGTGTGGCTTTAAAGTAGTGGAAGTTCCGGTTATTTTCGTCAACCGTGAACTGGGAACTTCTAAGATGAATAGCAGTATTTTTGGTGAGGCCGTGTTCGGAGTGATACGGTTGAAATGGGACAGTTGGTTTAAAAGTTATCTAAAAAATAAGTAAATATGAAACGTACATGGATTTATAACGCAACGATTGTAAACGAAGGATTAAAATTTGCCGGTTCTGTTGTCGTTGAAGATGATACTATCTGTGAAGTGCTACAAGGAGAAGTTCGCCCTTCTGTACCTTGCGATGCCGAAATCGACGCCCGCGGTTGTTACCTCATCCCTGGAGTTATAGATGATCATGTACATTTTCGTGATCCGGGATTGACGCATAAGGCTGACATGGCAAGTGAAACTGCGGCTGCGGCAGCAGGAGGAGTAACTTCGTTTATGGATATGCCTAACTGTAATCCGCAGACAACAACTCTGGAAGCTCTGGAAAACAAGTTTGCCGATGCTGCAAACAAGTGTATCGTAAACTATTCGTTTTATTTCGGAGCAACCAATAACAATACGGAGTTGTTGCAGCAGCTGGACAAGAAACATGTGTGCGGTGTAAAACTGTTTATGGGAGCCAGTACAGGGAATATGCTTGTTGACCGTATTGAATCCTTGCGGAAAATCTTTTCGGAAGCAGGTATACTGATTGCTGCTCACTGTGAAGACCAGACTATAATTCGATGGAACACGGAACTTGTAAAATCAAAGTATGGTGAAGAAGATGTGGATATTCTCTTCCATCCTCGCATACGAAGCGAAGAGGCTTGCTGGCGTTCGTCTTCGTTGGCTGTACAGCTGGCTAAAGAAACAGGAGCACGCTTGCATATTCTCCATGTCAGTACAGCACGCGAGCTGGAACTTTTCGAAGATAAACCGATATCTGAAAAGAAGATAACTTCGGAAGCATGTGTTTCACATCTGATGTTCTGCGATGAAGACTACAAAACGTTAGGAGCACGCATTAAATGCAATCCAAGTATTAAAACAAAGAACGACCGTGATATGTTGCGCCGGGCTCTGACAACAAATCGCATTGATGTCATTGGTACAGACCATGCTCCTCATTTGTTGAAAGAAAAAGAGGGAGGAGCTTTGAAGGCTGTATCTGGTATGCCGAGCCTGCAATTCTCTCTGGTCAGCATTATGGAACTTGTACATGAAGGCGTTTTGACCGTAGAGCAGCTGGTACAGAAGATGTGTCATGCTCCTGCTGAGTTATTCCAAATAGAAAAGCGTGGATATATCCGTCCGGGATATAAAGCTGACCTGGTTCTGGTTAACCCGGATAGCGAATGGGAAGTAACGTCAGATTGTGTTTTGAGCAAGTGTGGATGGAGTCCGATGGAAGGAAGACGCTTCCGTGCGAAAGTAGAAAAGACATTTGTAAACGGAACATTAGTTTACAGCGACGGCAAGGTGGATACTCTTCACCGGGGAGAGCCGCTTGCTTTTAACCGATAAGAAATGCAGACAGACATTACGACAGTAGTTTACGATATACACGATTTGACAGAGTATATTAACTGGATTTATTTTTTTCATGCATGGGGATTTCAGCCTCGTTTTGCGGCTATTGCAGATATTCATGGGTGCGATGCTTGCAGAGCGAGCTGGCTTGCCTCTTTTCCCGTGGAAGATAGGGCTAAAGCTGCCGGGGCTATGCAGCTTCATAAGGAGGCAAACCGTATGCTGAACAGTGTGGACGGAAAATATAAGGTATATGCCATTTACCGGCTCATGAATGCCAATTCGGATGGTGATAACCTGCTGCTGGAAGGAACTCGCTTTCCGCTATTGAGGCAGCAGACGCGAGTTCGTCCGGACGATCCGTTTTTATGCTTGAGCGATTTCGTGCGTCCGTTGTCATCGGGGATACCAGATACAGTAGGAGCTTTTGCTACAACCATCGACGAGAATATGGAACAACCGTTCGAGGGCGATGATTATAAATTGATGCTTGTCAAAACCTTGGGCGAGCGTCTGGCAGAAGCTGCGGCCGAAAAGGTGCATGAAACTATCCGGAAAAGCGTATGGGGGTATGCCAAGGATGAACATCTCACCATGAAACAATTGCTCAATGAGGATTATCAAGGTATACGTCCTGCTGTAGGATATCCGTCTCTTCCTGATATATCGGTCAGTTTTTTATTGGATGAGCTGCTCGATATGAAGCGTATCGGTATCAAACTCACTGAAAACGGTATGATGCAGCCTCATGCTTCAGTATGTGGGTTGATGTTTGCCCATCCTGCATCTCGTTATTTTTCTGTGGGGAAGATAGACGAAGAACAGCTTGCCGATTATGCTGCCCGACGAGGATGTGAGGTAAGTGAAATCAGAAAATACTTAGTAGCTAACCTGCAACAATAATAGGATTATGATATTGCTGAGAGTTTCGTTGTTTTTTATCGTGTTGTTACTGTTGCCCGACTGGTATATATATAAGGTATATATAAAGTATATCCAGCATAAATGGCAAAAAAGATTATATTGGCTGCCCACAGTTTTGTTGCTGATGGTATTGCTTGTTTTCATCGTAGCACATGATTCGTTACACGATGCTTTTGGCATTTATCTTATTGTTACATTGTGCGTTGCTGTTCCCAAACTGGTTTTTGTATTATGTGATATCCTGATGAAGGTGTTGCGTAAGTTTCTTCGTATACCGTTGTTTGGGAAAACCGTATCGTCTGTTGTAGCAATTGTCACGCTTGCTTATCTGCTTTTCGGAGCAATTAAAGGAAAGGAATATTTCCAGGTTAAGCAAGTTGTCTTTTCTTCACCCGATTTACCTGAGTCTTTTGACGGATATCGTATTCTTCAATTGTCCGACATACATGCCGGAAGCTGGAAAGGTAATGCTGAAGCACTCCGTCGGGCTGTTGAAATCTGTAACGCACAGCACCCTGATCTGGCCGTGTTTACGGGTGATCTGGTAAATAGTCGGGCCGATGAGATTAAGGAGTTTATGCCTGTTCTGTCAAAACTTCGTGCAAAGGATGGGGTATTTTCTGTATTGGGAAACCACGATTATGCTACGTATGTGCAGTGGGACAGTGAAGCAGACCGTCTTGCTAATATTGATACGCTTCTGGCAAGACAGGAACAGATGGGCTGGAAGATGCTTATGAATGACCATCAGATACTGCATCGTGGAAATGATTCTATCGCTTTAATAGGAGTAGAGAACAGTGGTAAACCTCCTTTTCCCGATTGTGGGGATTTACCTCGGGCACAGAAAGGCACGGAAAGTATGTTCAGGGTTTTGCTGAGTCATGATCCAACTCACTGGAGAAGAAGCGTTCTTCCGGATACCGATATTCAACTGATGCTTGCCGGACATACTCACGATATGCAGATCAACTTATTCGGCTTTTCATTTTCACAGTTTATTTATCCCGAGCATAAAGGTCTGTATCTGGAAGGCCAGCGGGGACTTTATGTCAATATCGGGCTAGGTTATGTACTCTTTCCGATGAGGCTGGGAGCATGGCCAGAGATTACAGTCATTACTTTACGAAGAAAATAATAATTCCTAAACTATAACAAGCAATGAGATTCTTATACATTATTTATCAAATCTGTATCGGGGTGCCGATTTTTCTGGTGGCAACTATACTTACTGCTTTGACTACCATGTTGGGATGTTGGTTGGGTAACGGACATTTCTGGGGATATTATCCGGGCAAATTGTGGTCACAGCTTACATGTTTTTTGTTTTTGCTTCCGGTAAAAGTCAAGGGGCATGAACACCTGGATAAGAAAACATCCTATGTATTCGTTGCCAATCATCAAGGTTCATTCGATATCTTTTTGGTTTATGGATTTTTGGGGCGTAACTTCAAATGGATGATGAAGAAAAGCCTTCGTAAACTTCCGTTCGTTGGTAAGGCGTGCGAATCTGCCGGCTTTATTTTTGTCGACAAATCTAGTCCTCGTAAGGTATACGAAACAATAAAGAGTGCGGAAAAAGTATTGCAGGGAGGAACTTCATTGGTTGTATTCCCCGAGGGAGCACGTACGTTTACAGGACATATGGCAAACTTTAAGAAGGGAGCTTTTCTGCTTGCCGACCAGTTGCAACTTCCTGTTGTTCCACTTACCATAGACGGATCGTTTGATATTCTTCCCCGCACAGGTAAGCTTTTGCATTGGCATCCGATGACTCTGACGATACACGAACCTATTTATCCGTTAGGAAAAAAGGGAGAAGAGAATCTGCAAATGTTGATGGCTGAATCGTATAAGGCTATCGAAAAAGATTTACCTCAGAAATATAAAGGCAAGATGGAGAATCCCGATCAGTAATAAAAAGTTTACCCCTTTCATTTTCGCTTAAACAAAAGATCATTCTTGTTGTTGAATGATAGCGTCAGATGAAAGGGGTAAACTTTGTTATTGCTTGAAACAGAGTGATTTAATATCTGCGAAAAAACAACGTGAAATGTTGGGTGAAATTTGTACAAAAAAACGGAAAACATGCTGATGTTTTCCGTAAAATTATACCTTCTTTTTTTATTTGATTCTCTAAGATGGCGAACTTCTAAAGGAAAAAGAGTTTTATTGTACGGCTTGCAGCTTGTCCATGTTGCTGCGTGCAACCGATACATATTCCTTTATCATCGGATTGTTTTTAAAAGAATCGGGAGCATCGTTTATTATTTCCTCCATAATCGGAGTCAATACCGGATAAGGAAATCCGTTGCATAGCATCAGAAAGACTCCTGTTCCCAATACATTGTTGTAATTTTCTTGGATAAATGTCTTGGCAAGGTCGTCCATGTCGTTTCCTAACGCGGTGCGCTGTTTTTCCATCTCTTCTTGGATAAATTTAGGATCTTTGCCGTCCATAATCATACGGCTTTCCATTCTTTCCACTTCATACGCACGATCTTCCAGCGAAGTTTTCTTTATGATAAACTCATTGAAACTGTCGTTCAACGGAGTTCCTTTTACAGAAAAACCTGCTTTGTCGATATTGATACTGATATTTCCTTCCTCTATGACAACCGGCATGATGCAGTCGTCGTCCATATACAAAGAAGCAATTACGGTAGAGTCGACTTTTCCTTTCATCTTGAATATCCCGTGTACCACTTCAGCCGAGTCTATATTTACCAACTTATCTCCGGACGGCACTTTTATGAAAAGCATTTTTCCATCCAGTTTCGATACAGAAGAAATACCTTCTATTTTATATTTCTTTCCGCACGAAGCGCAAATAATGGCACAAAAGAGAAAAAAGTAAAATCTGTACATGCAATAAGCCTTTAGAAATTTCTGCGGCAAAGGTATAACGTTTAGAAATGACGTGAAAATAAATTATCAAAAATTAAACTAAATAGAGGATTATTACTGAATTAAGCTACTCAAAACGTATTTTTCGCTATCTTTGCTGGCTATTTGCTGACAACGAAAAAATATCAATTATTATTTTTAAATATCATAACAATGAAAAAACTTAAAGTATTAGCATTGGCACTGATTTGTGCTGCCTTTTCACCGGTGAAAGCCGACGAAGGAATGTGGCTTCTTCAGCTGATGAAGGAGCAGAACCTTGCCGACCGTATGAAAGCACAAGGTTTGAAAATGGATATTGCCGATATTTACAATCCGAACAGCGTAACACTGAAAGATGCTGTTGGTATATTCGGACGAGGATGTACCGGTGAAATTATTTCTCCAGACGGACTGATTCTTACTAATCACCACTGTGGTTACGATGCTATCCAGCAGCATAGTTCTGTTGAACACGATTACCTGACTGACGGATTTTGGGCAAAAAGCCGTTCAGAAGAACTTCCAACTCCGGGGTTGACATTTAAGTTTGTAGAACGAATTGTAGATGTAACCGACAAGGTGAACCAGGATATCAAAGACGGAAAAGTGACTGAAATCAATTCTTTTGGTGCAGAATATCTGGATAAGCTTGCTGCTGATGAACTGAAGAATAGTGATTTGAAGGACAAACCGGGTATTTCTACCGAAGCTCTTCCGTTCTATGAAGGAAACAGATTTTATCTGTTCTTCATCAAGACATACAGCGATGTGCGTATGGTAGCTGCTCCTCCTTCATCAATCGGTAAATTCGGTGGAGAAACAGACAACTGGATGTGGCCGCGTCATACAGGTGACTTCTCTATGTTCCGTATCTATGCCGATAAAGATGGTAACCCGGCTGAATATAGTGCCGACAATGTACCTTTGAAAGTGAAGAAGCATCTTGCTATTTCGCTGAAAGGTTTGCAGGAAGGCGACTATGCCATGATTATGGGA
>ENA-OPCI01001893-OPCI01001893.1-human-gut-metagenome-genome-assembly--contig:-NODE-1893-length-10973-cov-3.156439_pt1 | contig 10973 bp, 7 predicted proteins | sample MGYA00241564_ERZ501479 | MGnify/ENA primary metagenome ERZ501479 (study PRJEB25962, sample SAMEA2042630) | human gut metagenome | biome: human gut; feature: human-associated habitat; material: faeces...
GCGACTGACCGCGTTGACTGACGCGAATTGACCTGCCGTATTGTACCTGCTGAATGTGCAGCTACGTCCAGTCACGCCGTCTGCCGTGTTTCGTGTTGCCCCCCCGCTGCACATGCCTTGCCCAGTCGCACCGCCGCATGTCCCATCTCTCAGCCCAGTCCGTGCCACACCAGCGTAAAAACGGCGCGAAATCAGCCTGGTGTGGCACACTGATTCCACCCGACCTGTACCGCTGATGATCATCAGCCTACGTTTCTGTTACGTCGCTCACTGTGAGCGATAACTATGCTGGCAGCTGACACATCGCGCAGGCTTCATCGATAAACTGGAGGGTGACTGATATCCCAGAAGGAAGGAACGAATATGACACTTGCATTCGTTGTGCCGGGACTGGACGAAGCCGCCTCCGAGAAGGCCATTGCCATTCTGCAGAACCGACTGAGCCAGGAGCAGGAGGCCGCTCTGGTCCTGAAGCACGCACACTGGAACGTGACCGGCCCGAACTTCATCGCCGTTCACGAGATGCTTGACCCCGAGGTCGAGGCCGTGCTGGCCCAGGCCGACGAGACCGCCGAGCGCATTGCCACTCTGGGCGGCACCCCGGATGGCCGTGCTGACGCCATCGTGCGCAACCGCACGTGGAAATCGTTCGACGCTGAGGGCCGCGTGGGCACCGAGGAGTATCTCAAGGCGCTGATCGAGTACTACGACGCCTTCATCGCCGACGACCGCAAGGCCATCGCCGAGCTGGACGAGCTGGATGTGATCAGCTCCAACATCATCCAGGACCACGTGCAGGAACTCGAAAAGTTCCAGTGGTTCATGCGCTCTCACCTGGCATAAGTAAAAGCCGTATTCCGTGGCTCCCCTCAAAGAGGGGAGCCACTTTCGTCTCACGTGAAATAGAGAGTCTCCACATACATAAGTTGGAAAAGTGTATAAAACTCCCCATTTTGAGGTTGGAAAACGTAGCCAAAACCGCATTCTTATGGTTGGAAAAGTGTAAAATATGCGCTATAAACAGTTGGAAAACGTGCCCAGCATAGATGCAAGGCCTACAAATGACTGGAGATTCTCATGCTGCGAAGAAAAATCGAGACACAGCTGGAAGCTTGGAGATCCGCGCCGAAACGCACTGCACTGCTGGTCACCGGAGCCCGTCAGATTGGCAAAACCTATATCATCAGGCACTTTGCCCAACAGCATTACGACCATATCGCCGAGCTCAATTTCATCGAGAACCCTGACCTCGTTGCATTATTCGATCGGCCCCGCGATGCCAAAAACCTACTGATGAGGCTGGAACTGGCCGTAAATACGCCATTAGTACCCGGCAAAACCCTGATTTTCTTTGACGAGGTCCAGCGTTGCAAGGAAATGGTCACCGCAATTAAGTTCCTTGTAGATGATGGTCGGTTCGATTACGCGCTTTCCGGCTCGCTACTTGGAGTCGAGCTCGAAGATATACGCTCGGTACCGGTCGGGTACCTGACCGAGCTGGATATGTATCCACTGGATTTCCAAGAGTTCTGCTGGTCGCAGCATATCGGCAACGACGTATTCGATATGCTTGCCGAATGCTTTGCCAAGCACCAGGAAGTGGATGAGTTCATTCATCAAAGGCTCATGGAGCTATACTCCAAATATCTGGTCATCGGCGGCATGCCTGCCGCAGTCGACTCGTTCGTGGCAAACGGCAGCGTTGCGGACGTGCGCACTATACAAGAGAACATAAAGCGTGAATATCGCCGCGATATCAGCCAATACGCGCGCAAAGAAGACCGGCTGCATATCCGCGCTATCTACGATTTGGTGCCCAGCGAGTTAAATAACCCAAACAAGCGCTTTACCTTCGCCAAAATCGAAAAGAACATGAGATTCCAATCGGTTGCTTCCGATTTCGATTGGCTGGTCAATGCGGATGTAGCCGTCGCCGCGTACAACGTGGACGAACCGTGCACACCGTTGGAGATGAGCAAGGAACGTAACCTCTTCAAACTCTTTTACAACGACGTGGGTCTGCTTACCGGCTCGTTTCTCAAGAAAACCGCGCTCGACGTACTCGACGGCAACCCTGATATCAACTACGGTTCAATCTATGAAAATGCGGTGGCCCAAGAGCTACGCGCTCACGGATTTGACCTGTACTACTACAACAGTAAGAAGCTTGGCGAGCTCGATTTCCTCATCCAAGACCGCAACGATCACGTGCTGCCGATTGAGGTGAAGTCCGGCAAATCCTACAAACGCCATCGCGCAATGGACAACGTGCTCGCCCACCCTGAATACCATCTCAATACAGGCTATGTGCTTGGCCCGTGCAACGTCTCAGTCGAAGGGAATGTAACCTACCTGCCTGTATACATGGCCGGCATGTTCCATAACGAATGACGGGCCGCACACTTAGTCAACAAGTACATGTCGGTCAGATGGTTCGGACTGGTCAGAGGGCCCGCTCTGATCAGTTAGGTCGGTCTGAACGGACTGGCTGGGCTGGTCGGCCTGAGTAGCCCGTTTGGACCGATCCGGTTCGCCCTTGCTGGCCTTCACACTGCTTCAGCTCCAGCTGAAGTTCGCTGATGCGCCGTTCGAGTTCGTCGATGCGCCGCACGTGTGGCGAAGTGAGACTAAGGGGAGCCGAGAGATGGCTCACAGGCCGAGGGCACCGGCCACGGCCATGGCCTCGTGTTCGGGATCGGCCTGGCCGATGTGTACGTTGACGTGAATTTCGTCATCGCCCGGCTCTTCGAGAATGTCGGACTGGGATTGCAGCATGCTCGGCTTCATGAAGTGGCCTTGGCGGTGGGAAAGGCGTTCCATCACCTCGTCGAATGTGCCCTGCATGTAGACGAACACCACGCCTTGACGGCGCAGCTTGTCGCGGTAGATCTTCTTCAACGCCGAGCAGGTGACCACGGCGGGCTCGCCGGCGGCCACGCGCTCGTCGATCCACGCGGCGATGGTGTCGAGCCAAGGCCAGCGGTCTTCGTCGGTGAGCGGGTGTCCGGCGGCCATCGAGATGGTGGCGCATTCGGATCATGCGAACGAATCCGATCAGGCCATCAGCCACATCGCCGGCACTGAAGCCTGACCCGTCATCGTCACAGCACCACGCGGCGGTTGAGGTCGCGGCGCAGCAGTTGTTTACGCCCTTGGCGTTTTCCAACAAACAATACTCATATACACTCCAGTAGAGAGGAGCCTTCACACCATCATGGATACCCTCAACTATAGGAAGATTGGATAGCTCGTGGGTAGGAGGATAGTTCATTTCTACATCATTGGCGCAAGAGCCAAACAGAGAAACGGCAGCTATCGCCATGGAAAATAATATTGTTTTTTTCATTTTTCTAATCGTTTTAATTGATTATTTCTTTACCACCTTTATCGTTTTGTTGTTGATGTCAATGGTGATTTGATAAGTACCTGCCTCTGTTACTTTCCACTGGTCGTCAGGACTTGCCGTGAAGACCATATCTGAAGCCGAAACTCCACTAGCATCTACTGTGACATTGGCAGAAGAAGGACGATAGAAAGGAGCGTTGAAATCTTTCTCCTCACTCATCTTAAATGTACCCTCCGTGAGTTGACCTTCCCATGTAAATACATCCTTGTTAGATGCATCCTGGGTAAACTCTTGCGCCTTGTCCCAAGCCCAACCACCTGCGGTAGCATCACCTATCATATAGATATGTGTTTCTTTCTGAAGCTCACCCAAGAACTCTGACCTGATGGTCCAGTGCTCAAGATCCAAGGTTAAGCGATACTTGCCCAGTACCTCTACTTTCCACTTGTTGTCGTTACCACCAGCGTAATATTCGAACTTCTCATCCTCTACACCATCTTTGTTAATCTTGACACCATCTGAAGGGCAGTGGATGAAGGAAGCACCCCAATCTTTTTCGCCACTAAATTTCAATTCACCTGTCTTTAATTCTCCTTCGTATACAAAGATGTAGTCAGAACTCTTCGTAAGTTCAGTTGCCTGTCCCCAGTCCCAGCCACCAGGAGTAGCGCTTCCGATAATATACAGGTGCTCTAAAGATATAGGCTCAACAGCTGGCTTTTCTTTCTCACCGAGGTATTCGGTAGACATGGTCCAATTGCGCATATCAAACGTAAGACGATATTTACCAGCATCTGTAACTCTCCACTTGTTATCAGGGTCGCCTGCCCACATCACGAAAGTCTGTCCACTGACATTAGACTTAGAGATAGTCTCTTGGTCGTTAGCAGGACGGATAAACGGATTGTCCCAACTACCAGCTACAAGACAAAGTTTCATTTCTCCTGTGTTGAGAGTGCCCTCCCAAGTAAAGAGCATAGGATCATCTGCATTTTGAGTAAAAGGTGTAGGCTCGTCTATGCTCCAACCATTAGGCGTAGCATCGCCCACCATGAACAATGTAGAAGTCTTGATAGGCAGATTGCCATCAATAATCTTCAAGTCTTTCTCACCATCACAACCTGTGAGCAACGACATTAAGAGCGTACAAACAAACAGGCAGAGGCAGAATTGCTTCAATTGAATATTTCGTTTCATAATCGTATCTTTATAAAATGGTTTACTTATTATAACCAGGATTCTGAATCAACTCATGGTTTGCATTCAATACATCACGCATGATAGGCCAAATCTCTGTATGACTATCAGCATCTGGTGTCTTGTCCCACCATGTACCAGAAGAGAACTTGCCAAAGCGAATGAGGTCGATACGGCGACGACTCTCTGCGAAGAATTCTCTTCCCCACTCATCGAGCATCTCATTCTCATCAAGTTTAGCTCTGCCTTCTGGCTCATAGAGATAGTCTTCCCAATCAGCAGCAGGATAGTTGCGTTTACGAACACTGTTGAGCAACTTACCTGCCTCCTCTGGCTTGCCTTGACGAAGCTTGCACTCGGCGAGTGAGTAGATAATCTCTGGCAAACGAATCTCTGTATAATCGCTCTCCAACTGATGCTCATCATCATCGCTATAGAGAGGATATTTTACGAAATGCCAACCTGAGTTATGGTCGCCATCACGCAAGGTAGAAGATGTAGCTGAAAGCCACTTATTAGGAGGGGTGCTCTGGAACTTGCCCACGGCATCACGGATATACAACTCATAGTCTACCTCTGGTGCCTTTACACGCTTGGTAGCACCATTCTCATCCTTATACTCCAAGTATCCGAACAAGAACATACCCTCACGCTTGCTGTTACCTAAGTTGCGATAAAGTTTAAGACGCACATCGTCTGGATATTTCTTGAATTTCAGGATAGGCATACCCAAGTCATACGTATACAAAGTGCCATTAGGCGCATAACTTGGAGAAGCAGCGTACTTTGTGTTATGACCACCCGCCTTGTTCTTGGTATCATTGAGATAATAGTTGGCACGTGCAGGAACAGTCCAGTTATAGGTATCACCATCATACTGCCAATGGCTATAACCAGGAGCACCTGGGAATCCGAAGATAACCTCATCGCAGGCATCATTGTCCCAATCGAAAGCTGCATCCCAGCGATCAGCCACCTGATACTTGCCATACTTGCCATCCAAGATATCTTGAGCTACTTGGGCACACTCGGCATAACGGTCTTCACCGATATATACCTTGGCATTGAGGTAAAGACGAACCAACAAGGAAGCTGCTGCTGCCTTAGTCCACTGACCTTGAATGGTAGAGTTGGAACCAAGTTCTGCTTTTTCTATAAGAAGTGGCAAGCACTCCTTCAACTCACTCTCTATGAAATCGAAAGTCTTTTTAGGCTCCACCTGCTTCATAGAAGCACCTGTGGTCGTGGTAACCAATGGTACATTGCGGAAGCCATCGAGCAAACGAAGATAGAACCATGCACGCAATACACGACACTGGGCTGTAAGGTTATTGAACTCAGACTGCGAGAATCCAAACTTACCAGGAGTAAGCGTAGACAAGTCCTCTACGACCTTGCAACTCTGCATGATGCCTTGGAAACATCCATTCCATTCGGTCTGTGCATCACCTCCATCCTCTACATTATACTCATGATAGTGATATCTACGCCATTTGCCACCATCATCCCACCAACCATCACGGGTAGGAGTAATCAATTGGTCGGCAGTAAGTTCGTTGAGTACATGACGGCTCTCAATGCTCCAATATGCATGTTCAAAAGGACGAAATGCGGCTCTTACCACATCGTTCTTGGTATTATAATAGTTGCCTGATGCCACCTGATCGTAGAGAGTCTCACTCAAATCAGTACAGCTTGCCATTGTAAGAGTACAAAAAGCAGCAGATACAATATAATTAAATATTTTCATTTTACTTAGTTTTTAGATGATTATCAGAAGTCTACGTTCAAGCCAAGAATAAACTGGCGGGTAGAAGGATAATAGTCGCGAGAACCTTGTCCACTTGGAGTAAGCCCATTCACCTGAAAAGTAGAAGGATCTACACCGCTAAACTTGGTTAGGGTAAACACGTTCTTTACAGTTCCATATACTCTAATGCGGTCGATGAAACGACACTTTTCGAGATTAAGCGTATAACCCAATGTTATCATGTCAAGCTTCAGGTAGTCGCCTCGCTCCAAGAAATAATCACAAACCACAGGGTTGGCATTAGGAGAAATCTTGAAGTTCTTGCCGTATGCCTTCTGCAAGCGGTTGCCTACAAAATTACGATTTGCATAATAGAAATCGTGAATATTAAAGATATCATATCCGAACGCACCACGGAAGAACAAAGAGAGGTCGAAATTACGATAACGGAAATTCTGGCTGGAAGACAAGGTAAACTTAGGCATACCATTACCTACCTTCACACGATCGGCTGCTGTTGCCTGAGAAGCACGGATAACATCACCGCTCTTGTCGTAAACAAGCCACTCACCATCCTCTGTATGACCAGCATATCTCCACATATAGAAATTACCGATAGACTCACCCTTCTCTATGCGCTGCAAATTATAGTAAGGATATGGGTCGGATGTGCTTACCTCATCATAATAGTCTTGACCTACGAACTCAGAGTTACTGAAGTCTACGAATTTATTCTTCATAGTAGAGCCAACGAGGTTGAAGTCGTAAGAGAAATCCTTGGTAGTAACTGGACGGAAATTGAGGTCGAACTCAAAACCGTAGTTCTTCATCGTACCTACATTGACGAAAGTATTGTCGAATAGGTATGGAGGAACAGATACCTTATAGTCACCCAGCAAATCTTGCTGCTTACGGTTGAAGTAGTTCAAAGAACCATAGATGCGGTTATTGAGCAAAGAGAAGTCAATACCTATGTTCCAGTTCTTACCCTTCTCCCACATCAAGTCAGGGTTCACATTCTTGGCTGGTCCCCAAACCTGGAAGAACTTACCATTATATATATAGTAGCCAAAAGCTGTCATCGTATTCAATGACTTGTAGCTACCGAAGTTTTGGTTACCAGTAACACCATAGTCGGCACGAAGCTTCAAATCATTAATCCACTTGATACCTTTCATGAATTTCTCCTCAGAGATACGCCAACCAGCAGAAACAGCTGGGAAATTACCCCACTTATGGTTAGCACCAAACTTAGAAGAACCCTCATGACGAAGAGAAGCGGTAAACATATATTTGCCTGCATAGTCGTAGCTTACACGACCGAAGAAAGCGATGAGCTTGGCATCGTTCTTGTAACTGCCCATGTTTACCTCACCTTCTTCCTTATTAAACTCACCAGTAACTAAGTTGTCCGCGCCAAGTGCATCATTAGGAAAATCCTTGTTGGATGCATTCAAACCAGAGTACTGAGAATACTGATAAGAATAACCAGCCATAGCCTTCACATTGTGCTTGCCAAAGCTACCGCTATAATTAGTGAGCCACTCCATTACATACTGGCTCTCCTTGCTGGAAGAACGACTTGCCTCACCTTCACGACCACTCTCAATAGCTATGGTGCTGGTAGAAGGACGGAACCAAGACGCATCGTGGGTATACTGATGGTCAGCAAACATAATCTGTGTAGAGAGATGATGATTGCCAGAAGCATCCTTAGCCAACAAAGGCAAAAGATTCAACTTAACAGTACCATCCCAGTCTATCAAACGAATATCATCCTTATCGGTTTCCAAGACCTGACGCTCCACAGGGTTAGAACCAACAACCTGTCCCTTGAAATTATAATAACGAATAGGATTGTCAGGATCCATCAATGGAGTTGTTGGATTAGCCTCAAGGGCATCCTTGAATACGCTATAGTCTGCCTTGTCACTATAAATGACACGAGGAGCCACATTAGCAGTAATGGTAAAGAGACCACCCTTGGTAGTGTGCATGATGTTAGCACGAGCACCATATTCCTGACGACGTGAGCGAAGGTCAATACCCTTGGCATCACGATAATCTGCACTAACACGATAGTTGCTCTTCTCGTTACCACCACTGAGGGTCAAAGTATGCTGCATGGTAGTACCAGTACGGCTAACAGCATCGAGCCAATCTACATTACCACCAAGGTCTACACCTGAATCACCCCATCCAAGACGAACATCACGATAATCTTGGGCACTCATCATCTTGAGGTCTTTTATCATGGTATTCCATGTATAAGAAGTTGAGTAAGAAGCGTGCATCCTGCCGTCCTTGCTGCCTTTCTTGGTAGTAACCAAGATGACACCATTAGAACCACGAGTACCATAGATAGCAGATGCTGCACCATCCTTCAACACATCAAAAGAAGCAATGTCGTTAGGATTGATGTTGGTAAGGTTACCACCAGGCACACCATCAATCACAATCAAAGGGCTATTGCCTGCCGCACGAGAGGAGACACCACGAATCTGGATACTTGCCTGATTGTTAGGGTCACCTACTGCCGTATTGGTGATGCTCACACCTGACACCTTACCCTGAATCATCATAGATACATCAGGAGAACTGATGGTGAGGAAGTCTTTCTCGCCCACATGAGAGATGGCAGAAGTAAGTTCTTTCTTATCCATGGTACCATAACCGATAACAACGACTTCATTAAGAACATCAGAGCTTTCTTTCATGGTAACATCCAACTGTCGGCGACCTTTCACAGATTCCACAACAGTCTCAAAACCTACATAAGAAAAGGTAAGCGTAGATTTAGGAGGAACTTCGATGGAATACTTTCCATCCAAATCGGTAACAGCATTCGATTTGCTCGAACCAGCCTTTACATTGACACCTATCAGGGGTTCACCCGAAGGGTCAGTAACGATTCCGTGCACTTTCAGAACATCTTGCGCAAGAAGCGAAAGAGGCATCAGCATGGCAAAACATGCCAGTGCAATTGTCTTTTTTAGGAATGTCTTCATTTTTAATTGTTTTTAATTATTATTTGGGTAGTATCATTTTGCAATGATGATTGTTTCTATTATTCTACCATTATTTTCTTGGAACACTGAAAGGTGTTGCCTACTGTCTTGACGAAGTAAATGCCTTTGGTCAAATTGCTAGCCAAGAGTCCCTCTTGAATGGAAGGCTGACTGGCAACTATGCTTCCACCCATAGTATAGACGGTGGCATTGACGGGGATTTGCGAGGAAACCAAGTAAATATTTCCATTCTGATGGGTGATGCGGATGTCTTGCTGGGTTTCCACTTCCTTCACGCCCGTTGTTTCTGTCCCATTGAACTTGGCTGAGACTTTGTCGATTTTCTCACCTTTAATGGTTTCCGTGGCTGTATTCACAGTAATACGATAATAGGCAGCCTCGGATATAGTCCATTTTACATCGCCACCTCCACTACTTCTGAAATAGCTGGTTCCCAACAAGGGTGCATCTGCTACGTATGGATGAAAGGTTTCTGAGTTCCAATCTTGAGCTGTGAGAATCTTAAACTTATTGGGTTCCTCACGATGCTCATCCCAAGTGGGTTTCAAGAAGCCTTCCCAAACCAACTCCTCTGGGTTAGATGGGTTGGGAACAAACTGTATGGAAGCGACATCTGTCCAATAATTCCAAGAATGTGGACAGCAACCTCCAACAATATAAAGTGTTTTGCGAGCTTTAAATGCCTTGGCAAAAGCATGGTGGCTATCCTTGATGGCATAAAAGCAGTATTTGCCAGGAACAGTAACGCTCCATCCCTCAGCATTGGCATTGTTGGAAACTTGCAAAGACTCACTATAATCGTGCCCGAAAGAGATATCTACTCCTTCAAAACGAGGAAGATAGAACTGGGTCTTGGAAGTGATGGTAGGCGTATCTTGCAAACGAAGTGTACCTTTTTGTAAGTTAAGTAATGCCTTGAATTCCACATCGCCATAAAGTGGAAGTTCTATCACCTTGTTGCCCAGGGCACTACCAGAGACATATAGGCGAGAAGGCAAATCTACAGTGATTTCTTTCTGATAGACCGCCATCTTCATACTACGTAAATCTACATAGATGGTATAATCGCCAGTAGCAGAAGGGACAAACTTGAAGTCTCTGCTGCCGTCCAGTCCTCTGTCTATCTCCAAGTTTAAGTCATACGTATGACCCACAGAAACTTTCTGACCAGCAGAAGTGGCTACGAGATGCTTATGAAACTCTCTCGTATTGAGAAACTTAAACTCCTTACCAGCCTGTAGCTTACCGCTCCATCGAAATACACCTTCGTCTATCTTTTGCATGTCTGGAATCTTGCCCAAATCCCAAGAGTATGGGGTGGCATCACCTATAATATATAGTTGGGTCAGTTCGATAGAATTAGACATATCTCCTGCACTAGCCCATAATCCGATTGCCAAGAAACAGATGGATAATAATATTCTTTTCATAAATCGAGACGTTTTTATTCCTTCATAAATTTGCTGATAAATGTTTTATCGTCTGCCACTACCTTACTGATATAGACTTGTGGCATGAGCATCGAGATATCTTCCGAGAAGCTACTTACTTGACTATAACTGTTGGCAAGCATAAGCTTTCCTGCCATATTACTCACCAGCCAAGACACCTGCTTCTTCTGTGAGTCAAAAGAGGCGGTGAACTTTTTGCT
>ENA-OPCI01001904-OPCI01001904.1-human-gut-metagenome-genome-assembly--contig:-NODE-1904-length-10893-cov-3.016147_pt1 | contig 10893 bp, 8 predicted proteins | sample MGYA00241564_ERZ501479 | MGnify/ENA primary metagenome ERZ501479 (study PRJEB25962, sample SAMEA2042630) | human gut metagenome | biome: human gut; feature: human-associated habitat; material: faeces...
AATTATTCTCGATTCCGTCCGATAAGAGGACAGAAGATTATATTACAGGGAGGTTTGGTTAAATGCGGAACAGATTTGACAGACAGCTGGAAGAACTTAATGAGATGCTTATCCATATGGGAGAACTTTGCGAGACGGCAATCGAGGAAGCAACAGGAGCTCTGGAAGGACATGATATTGCCAGAGCAAAGGCTGTCATTACAGCAGACAGCGAGATCGATCAGATGGAAAAAGAAATTGAAAATCTCTGCCTGAAGCTTTTGCTTCAGCAACAGCCGGTAGCGCGGGATCTGCGAAGGATCTCGGCATCACTTAAGATGATCACGGATATGGAACGTATCGGAGATCAGACTGCGGATATTGCAGATATTGTGATCGCAACAAAATCAACAGAGGAAAAGAATCTGAAGGATATTAACCGGATGGCAGAGGCGACTGTAAAGATGGTAAGAGACAGTGTATCTGCCTATGTACAGAAAGATCTGGAGCTTGCAAGAAGTGTCATGGCAGCAGATGATGAGGTAGATGATCTTTTTGATCTGGTAAAAGGAGATCTGGTAAAATTTATTTCCGATCACAAAGGAAGTGCCGGAGATGAGGCAATCGACTTGATCATGATTGCGAAATATCTGGAGAGGATCGGAGATCATGCAACAAATATTGCAGAGTGGGTTGAATTTTCAATTACAGGTATTCATGCAGGCGGAACTGCAATCTAAAAGAAATTAAAGGAGAACGAGAATGATTTTTTGTGTGGAGGATGAAGCGAACATCCGGGAATTAGTAGTATATACACTTGAGACTACGGGATTTGAGGCCCGTGGATTTGAAGAAGGCACATCATTCTTTGAAGCTCTGGCAGAGGAACTGCCAGAGCTGATTTTGCTTGATATCATGCTCCCTGGAGAAGATGGAATGGAGATCCTGAAGAAGCTGAAGACTTCCGGGAGAACCAAAGATATTCCGGTCATCATGGTTACGGCAAAGGGTGCAGAATATGACAAGGTCATGGGACTGGATGCGGGAGCAGATGATTATGTGACCAAACCATTTGGAATGATGGAGCTTGTATCCAGGATCAAAGCAGTCCTTCGAAGAACACAGAAAGATACACAGGATCCACAGGATGTCATTGTTCTTGGTGACATTGAGATGAATACGAAAAAACATGAAGTAATTGCAGATGGAGAAGTTGTGACATTGACGCTCAAAGAGTATGAACTTTTGAAGCGCCTTATGAAGAACCCGAACATTGTCATGACACGAGACTGTCTGCTGGAAGACATCTGGGGATACGATTTCGACGGTGAGACAAGAACTGTCGATGTACATGTAAGAACACTCAGACAAAAACTTGGCAAAAGCGGAGAGAAGATCGAAACAGTCCGCGGCGTCGGATACCGCATGTCAGAATAAGATAAAGTAGTAGAACACAGGAGACGGGAAGGGGACGGGAGCAACGGAGCCAAGGCGAGTATGCCCCGTCCCCAAAGCGAGGCTCACCCGTCCCCAAAGCGAGGCGTAAGCCCGCTTGGAAAGGGACGCATATGAAACTTAGAAGCAAAATTCAACATAGTATGATCATGGTCATCACAGTGACGCTTCTGGCGGCATATGCGCTGACCACACTGGTTATCTACAGACAGAATGTAGGTTTAATGGAGCGAGAGACGCGTCAGGAAGCGGATTATATTGTAAAGGCAATCGAGATATCCGGGACAGATTACTTAAAGCAGATGGACGAGGTAGAAAAGAATACAAGAATTAACTTGATTGATCCGGCAGGCGATGTTCTGTACGATTCTACGGAAGACGCGGTGACTTTACAGAACCACAAGAATCGTCCGGAAATCAAGGCTGCCCATAAGAATGGTACTGGTCAGGAAGTCAGAAGATCCATGACGATGAGCAAGGAAATGTTCTATTATGCAAAGCTTCTTCCGGATGGAAATGTACTTCGTGTATCCAAGACTATGAACACAGCGCTTCACACAGCAATTTCAATCCTGCCGATTATGGGATTGATAGCAGTTGTGGCTCTTGCATTTGCATATCTGCTTTCCAGACAGCAGGTGGCAAAGCTGATTCGACCAATTAATGAACTGGATCTGGAGGAACCTCTGGAAAACGAAGTTTATGAAGAGCTGACACCGCTTCTTGAGAGCATTGATAAGCAGAACAAAGAAAAAGAAGCCATTGCCAATATGCGAAAAGAATTTTCAGCAAATGTATCTCATGAACTGAAAACACCACTTACTTCAATTTCAGGTTATGCCGAGATCATGAAGAGTGGAATTGTGAAACCCGAGGATATGCCACGATTCTCAGAGAAAATTTACAACGAGGCAAGGCGATTGATTACATTAGTAGAAGATATTATCAAGTTATCGCATCTGGACGAAGGAAAAGTCGAACTAGAGAGACAAGATGTAGATTTTTATGAACTAACGAGAGAAATTATAAGCCGTCTGTCACCACAGGCTTCGGCGAAGAAAGTCCACATGGAGTTGACCGGAGAATCCGTCATTTACAATGGAGTCCGGCAGATTCTAGATGAGATGGTCTACAATATTTGCGAAAATGCCATCAAATATAACAAAGAAGGCGGAGAGATCCGCATCTGGGTCGGAAACACACTGAATGGAAAGAAGATTATCGTGACAGATACAGGAATCGGAATTCCGGAAGATCAAAAAGAACGGATTTTTGAGCGATTCTACCGGGTAGACAAGAGCCATTCAAGAGAAATCGGCGGAACCGGACTGGGACTATCTATCGTAAAACATGGCGCAATATTGCACAATGCAAAGATCCATGTAGATAGCGAGTTGGGAAAAGGAACGAGGATGGAATTGACATTTTAATATTAAGGGATGTAGTCAAGCGTTGATTGACTATGTCCCTAATTGCGTTTAAGAATTGAAAATGATACAATGATAAAAAATGATGAATTAAGGAAGTATCAAATGGATAGACAGGATGTAAAATTTTCAATTCGAAAGAAAATACTAGGGGTAACGCTTGTGGCGGCGTTACCTTTTCTTGCTATATCTATATATTTGCTCATTTCCATGTCAAACTATAATCATACATATAATAAGATTGTACAGAATCTTACTATTGCAAATAATTATAATCTGGATTTTAAAGATGAGATGGATGAAAGTCTTTATAAAATGGTTGTTGGATATGTTACAGTAGATGGCTTTGACGATGCGGAAGAATTAAAAAGTCCCTATGTCCTGATTAAGAATTTGCGCAAGGAATTTAGAAATTTGAAGAAAATTACAACGGATACCGAAAGTAAATTATGGCTGGACAGTCTGCTCCGAAATATTGACACGCTGGAGGATCGGGTCGATGATCTGGTGCAGAATATTCATGTGGGTGGTACTTATGACAGTAACATCAAAGAACTGGATGATAATATTTATATTTTAACTGAATTGATTCAGGATGACATTCAGTATTATATTTATTATCAAACAGAAAGTATGGAAAAGGTGACGGATACGCTGAATACACAGATCCGGACATTTATCATTATCTGTGCATGTCTGATCGCGGTTCTGACCATTGGTCTTGCTATGGCAGTCATGCAGATTACAACAGGCATGTTGCGTCCAATCCAGGTGTTGGCACAGGCGGCCGGAAGGATTTCAGAAGGGGATCTAGATGCAAGGGCAGATGTGGATTCCAGGGATGAGATTGCGGTGCTGGCTGATAGGTTCAACGATATGGCAGGCAATATCCAGACTTTGGTTGTGAAAGTTAGAGAGGACGAGCAGAAAATGCGAAAAGCAGACTTAAGACTTCTGCAGGAGCAGATCAATCCACATTTTCTCTATAATACACTGGACAATATTGTGTGGCTGATTGAAGGAAATGAGCCGGACGAAGCAGTGGAGATGGTTGTAACTTTATCTGAATTTTTCCGTCTTGTACTCAGTAAGGGAAAAGAATTTATCACGATCCGACAAGAAGAGCAGCACATCAGCAGCTACTTGCAGATTCAGGGGAAACGGTATCATGACATTTTAGATTACCATATTTATATAGATCCTGGAATTTACGAGTATCAGATTCCAAAGCTTACGCTGCAGCCACTTGTGGAAAATGCGTTATATCATGGAATTAAATATAAACGTTCCCGGGGAATGATTGAGATCACAGGAACGCAAGAGGGAGAAAATCTTTATCTGACAGTAGCTGATGACGGTGTCGGCATGAATGAAGAGGAATTAAAGAAACTGGAAAAAGAAATATCCAGACCATGTAAAGAAACGGAAAGCGGATTTGGACTTGCAAATGTAAATGAAAGAATCCGTATGTATTTCGGAGCAGAATTTGGTATGAAAATCTGGTCTGAAAAAGGAAGCGGAACGAGAATTACGATTGAAATTCCAGCAATCACAGATAATCCGGAAAAACCAGAAGCAGTCAAACAAAACATTAGAAGCGAGGAGGCAGAAAATGAAGCGAAATAATAAAATTTTTCGAAATGTAATCATTGTATTGGCCGTGCTCGCACTGATTACTGGTTGTGCCGGACAGGAACCCGAAGCGGAAGATACAAGAACGCCGACCGATGACGATTTAATTGTAGTCGGAGTCTCTCAAGAAGGAAGTGAGTCAGTCTGGCGGACCGCTAACACAAGGTCTGTAAAGGAGACATTCACAAAAGAGAATGGATACTTTCTGATTTTTAAAAATGCAAGGCAGAAGCAGGAGAACCAGATAAAAGCACTTCGGAGCTTCATTTCCCAGAGAGTGGACTATATTGTATTTTCTCCGATTGTAGAAGATGGATGGGATACTGTACTGCAGGAAGCAAGGGAGGCAGAGATTCCGGTTATTTTGATGGATCGGAAAATTAACGTGAAAGACGAATCCCTATATACAGCGTGGGTTGGTTCTGATTTTGTAGAAGAAGGAAGAAATGCAGGAAAATGGCTGGAAGATTATCTGAAAGGACAGCGTTTTAATGATGATCAGGTGAACATTGTTGTATTGCAGGGAACTGCCGGAACAACAGCTATGTTCGGAAGAACACAAGGATTTGAAGAGATAGCTGCAAAACACGAAAACTGGAATATTCTGGAGCAGACAAATGCAGATTTCACAACGGCAAAAGGAGAAGAGGAAATGCGCAGGCTTCTGAATACTTATCCGGGGATTGATGTGCTTGTATCCCAAAATGACGACATGACCTTTGGCGCGCTGGAAGCAATTCAGTCAGCAGGAAGAACGACCGGAACAGGTGGAGATATCACAGTGATATCTTTTGACGGAACGAAGAAAGCGTTGGAAAAGGTCAAGACCGGGGCAATTAATGTTGATGTGGAATGTAATCCATATCAGGGGAAATATATCGAAGAAATCATTCAGGCACTGGAGACAGGACAGAGCATAGAAAAGGATAATTATGTGGAAGAAAAAGTATTTACACAGAAAAATGTGCTGAGTGTGTTGAATGACCGAACCTACTAAATCTGTAACTAAATTTCTAAGAAATTATGGAATAGATTGGATTCATAGCATAGAGCAGAATTTCGAATAAGAGTAGATTAAAAAATAAGGGTGAAGATGTGATGTTAAAAGTATTTCTGGCAGAAGATGAAACTTTAATCAGAGAAGGTCTAAGAGACAATATTCCGTGGGAACAGTATGGCTATCGGTTTGTCGGGGAGGCAGCGGACGGTGAGATGGCGCTTCCGCTTATACGAAAGACGAAACCGGATGTGCTGATCACAGATATTAAGATGCCGTTCATGGACGGGCTGTCGCTGAGCCGGATCGTGCGGGAAGAGCTTCCGAAGACGAAAATTATCATTATCAGTGGGTATGATGATTTTGAGTATGCGCGGGAAGCGATTGCTATTGGTGTAGATCAATACCTTCTAAAGCCTGTAACACGGATGAATTTGAGAAAAGTGCTTCAGGAGTTAAAAGAAAAGATTGAACAGGACGTAGAGCAGGAAGATTACCAGACGATGCTTCAAAATGAAATGCATGAATATGAACAGTTTTCCAGAAGGCTTTTCTTTGAAAAAGTATTGGAAGGGAAAATGTCTGTCAAGGAAATCTATGATGAGGCGGCGAAGCTTGAAATGGAATTGACGGCGTCCAGCTATAACTTGATTTTTATATCTTTGCAGGAACACCGGAGGAACCAGACGGAGCGTGAAGTGGAGCAGTTTTTGCGGCAGCAGGAAGAAATTTTGCATTATTTTCTGAGGTATCCTAAGTTTCAGGTATTCCGGTGGAATGTAAACTGTTATGGAGTCTTAATAAAATCAGATCAGGATAATGTTGAAAAGGAGACAGACCAGGCACTGGATTATGTCCAGAAGATATGTGAGAAGGCGCCGGAGAAAATGGATTGGTACGTGGCTGCAGGAAAACCGGTAGAGAGACTGAGTATGCTCAAAGAATGTTACAAAAGCGCCAGTCATTGCCTTGCATACCGTTTTGTTCTGCCACAGATGCATGTGCTGACAGAGGAAAATCTGTCAAGATATATGGAGAATCAGGAAGAAAATAGTCAGGCAGCAGTGACAGTCGATACATCAAAAGTGGCGCCGGACGTAATTCTGGATTTTCTGGCAAGGGGCATCCAGGGGGAGATTTACAACTTTGTTGAGTCTTATCTTGGGGGGATCAGTGAAGCAATGAAATCCAGAATGTTCTGCGAATATGTAGTGCTGAATATCCGCTTTACGATTTTGTCTTACGTGGAGTCTGTCGGAGGCTCAAAGGAAGAATATCTACAGGCCATTGGAGAGTATGCACAGAATATTCATATGGAGTCAGAAGAGGTTTTTGAGTACTTTGTAAAAATGCTCCAGATAGCGATAGAGATTCGTGATAAGGATAGTGATTCACAGGGCGGAAGCACTCTTCGAAGAGCACTGGAATATATCCAGGATCATTACACAGAAGAATCACTGACTCTTGGAAATGTGGCATGTGAGGTTAAGGTCAATGCAAATTACTTAAGTTCTATCTTTAGTCAGAGCATGGAGAAGACATTTACCGAATACGTGACAGAAAAGCGTATGGAAAAAGCAAGAAAGCTGTTGCGTGATACGACTGTGTCAACCGCAGAGATTGCCGCAACGGTGGGCTATAAAGACTCCCATTATTTCAGCTTTGTATTTAAGAAAACGCAGGGAGTCAGCCCGAGAGATTACCGTAATGGAAAGAAGAACTAAAGGTTGTCCAAAAGGTTGTCTGGTGTACTTCCTTTTGGAATTAGAGTCCACGGGACCTCTAAAAATGTCACAGGAATTCCTTTGAGCTGCTGGATCATCATGTTGGCAGCGGCAGTGCCCATTTCGTGGGATTTGTGGGATAAAGTAGTCAGGGTCAGAATCTGTGAGTTGCTTAAGTAAGTATTATCAAAGGCTCCGATTGCCATATCATCAGGTAGATGGTATCCTGCCAGATTCAGTTCTTTAATTAAAAAATATGCGATCATATCATTATAACAGACGACAGCCGTGCAGGATTCCAAGGAGTCCTGCACGAATTTTTTTAAGAACCCTGTGTCCTGGAAACGCTGCAGGTGGTCAAGGTCACGGGAATTGAACCAGCCGACTCTGGAATCCGGGACAGGAAGCCCCTGGTTACGCATAGTCTCCATAAATCCTTGAAATCGTTCTGCACCTTGCAGGTCGTCAGAGTGAAAGATTCCGCCTATCGCCGTATGCCCTTGGGAAAGAAGATACTCGGTAAGCTGTCGGCTTCCGGAAACATTGTCGTCTTTTACAAAAGGAATCTGACTGAAATTCTGATAGTAATTATGTAAAAAGACAAAGCGGCAATTCTTTTTCTGAAGTGCACGGTACAGATCAAGATTCGGATTCGGAAGATAACTTCTGGATCCTTCTACAATAATTCCTCGTGGTGGAGCAGATAAGAGTTTTGTCAGAATCTTGCGTTCTTCATAAGTTTCATTTTTCGTAATATGAACCTGTGATGAAAAATGATTTTTTCGAAGTGTTCCCTGAATATCATTTAATACACCGGGATAAATATAATTGGAATCATCAGAAATCAAAATATCAATCTGGTCATCAGACAGATTTGAAGAATGTCCGGTAATATAACTGCCGCTTCCGTGACGTTTTTCAATCAGACCTTCCTGCGTAAGAAGATTCAGAGCCTGCCTTACGGTTTGGCGGCTGACGTGATAACGTCTGCACAGCTCCTGCTCCGATGGCAGCTTATTAATTTCATTTTTCACATCTTTTTTAATCAGATCCCGGAGTGTTCCGGCAAGCCATTTGTATTTTATAGCCATAAAAAAATCTCCTTTTTGAAAAAAATTATCTTTTCTTAACATAAAAGAATCTGAGAAAATCTAACGTTCCCCTGAAAAAATCAAACTTTTATGTGAAACAACTGCAAAGATAACAACTGTAAAATGTAAAAATCCACATAAAATATGTCAAAAAAACAACGATATCAAAAGAAAATCACTGTTTATCTGAGAATAGCAAACATTAAAAATAAACTTGTATTTATTTGATATTTTAATACAAAAAAGTTGTATTGTAAATAACTGATAAACCTTTAAAAACCGCTGTTTTTATAATTGTGAACAAAGCTATGTGATGCTATAGTGAAATCAAGAAAAAGAGAGGCCTTTCAAAAACAGACTAAAGTAACTGATGTGAAAAAATCAAGAAAATCAGGAGGAAGATTATGAAGAAAAAAATTATCTCAGTTTTACTCGCATCTATGATGGTCATTGGACTTGTAGGTTGCGGAGGATCAAAAGAAACATCTGACGGCGCAAAATCCGATTCTGGTGACGGGCTGATTAAAGTTGGTATCATCAACAATGATCCAAATGAATCCGGATATCGTACAGCAAATGATAAAGACCTAAAAGCAACATTTACAAAAGAGAATGGATATGACGCTTCATTCGCTTACAGCTTAAAGAATGATGAGCAGATTACATCAGCTCAGAAGTTTATCCAAGACGGTGTTGATTACTTACTCCTTTCCGCTGCTGATACAGCAGGCTGGGACAGTGTTCTGAAAGACGCTCAGGACGCAGGTACACAGGTTATTCTGTTTGACCGTACAATTGATGCAGACGAAAGCCTGTATGCAGCATCTATCGTATCCGACATGGAAAAAGAAGGTGAGACAGCAGCAAACTGGTTAAAAGACCAGAAATTACCTGAGTATAACATCATTCACATTCAGGGTGTTATGGGATCAGCAGCTCAGAAAGGACGTTCTGGCGCACTTGCAGATACAGCAAAATCTGAGGGATGGAACATTGTAACAGAGCAGACAGCAGAGTGGAATGCAGAGAAAGCACAGCAGATTGTACAGTCCGTTATCGATTCCGGACAGGCATTCAACGTAATCTATGCAGAGAACGACGATATGGCTAAAGGTGCTGTAGCAGCTCTTGACAAAGCAAATATCTCCCATGGTGTTGGAAAAGACGTTATCGTTATGGGATTTGACTGCAACAAATGGGCATTAGAAGAACTTCTGAACCAGAACTGGAACTATGATGGACAGTGCAACCCTTATCAGGCTTCTTACATCGAAGATGTTATCAAGAAACTTGAGGCAGGCGAGACACTTGATGAGAAGACAATCATCATGGATGAGAAGGGATTCGATGCAACAACAATTACACAGGACGATGTAGATCAGTTCGGTATCTAATGATGGATTGTGAGAGTGCGCAACAGGTCGTAATCCACAGGAATCAAAGTGTAGAAAAAATATGTTAAGTCGCGCGGCGCAGCGTAAGAAAAATAAAAAAATACGCGGCGTCGCGCATTTTCTCTTAAAAGGAAAACAAACCCGAAAAGAGATAGAAAATAATAAGCAAAACAGTAAGTAAGAATGAAGAGGTGAATACGCTGGTGAAAGAGAATTCTGTATTGGAAATGAAAAATATCTATAAAAGTTTCCCGGGAGTCAAGGCACTGCAGGCAGTAGATTTCACATTGTGTGAGGGAGAGATTCATGCATTGATGGGAGAGAATGGTGCAGGTAAGTCAACCTTGATCAAGGTTCTGACCGGAGTCTATGAAAAAGACGGTGGAGATATCTTCCTGAAGGGACATGAAGGAGCAGTTGCAATCCGTTCTCCACAAGACGCACAGAATCTTGGAATCAGCACGGTGTACCAGGAGATTACACTCTGTCCGAACCTTTCCGTGGCAGAGAACATGTACATCGGACGTGGAAAAGGAATCGGACAGAACTGGAAGAAGATGAATGCGGACGCGGATAAGATTCTGAAATCACTGGATATTCCCGCAAAAGCAACACAGCAGCTTTCCAGTTGCTCTATCGCGATCCAGCAGATGGTAGCAATTGCCCGTGCGGTCGATATGGACTGTAAAGTACTGATTCTCGATGAGCCGACATCTTCCCTTGATGAACAGGAAGTAGAAAAATTATTCGGACTCATGAGAGACTTACGTTCCAGAGGTGTTGGAATTATATTCGTAACACATTTCCTGGATCAGGTATATGAAGTGTGTGATAAGATCACGGTTCTCCGTGACGGAAAATTAGTAGGTGAATATGAAATCAAGGATCTCCCGAGAGTCAAGCTGGTAGCCAAGATGCTTGGTAAAGAGCTGGACGATGAGGCGGATATTAAAGATGAAAGTCTGGTCTATGAGGCAGATGAGTCCATTCCACCAGTCATTGAAGTGGAAGGCTTACAGAGCAATGCCGGAATCAAACCATTTGACTTCAATATAAGAAAAGGAGAAGTCAATGGATTTACCGGACTTCTCGGATCTGGACGAAGCGAGTGCGTGCGTGCAATCTTCGGAGCAGATCGTGTGACTGGCGGTACAGTAAAGAAAAGCGGAAAAGCAGTAAAAATCAATAAACCAC
>ENA-OPCI01001905-OPCI01001905.1-human-gut-metagenome-genome-assembly--contig:-NODE-1905-length-10892-cov-3.933284_pt1 | contig 10892 bp, 6 predicted proteins | sample MGYA00241564_ERZ501479 | MGnify/ENA primary metagenome ERZ501479 (study PRJEB25962, sample SAMEA2042630) | human gut metagenome | biome: human gut; feature: human-associated habitat; material: faeces...
TTTATTTCGTGCCTGCGGGCACGAAACTCTGCGAGGCTTTCCCCAATAGGAGAAAGGTTCCGCACAGCATCGCTGTGTGGAACCTTTCTCGTTTTTCTTTCAGTTGTTGAATTCGCTTGGCAGGATGTACTTTGTCGTGCTCGTTGCGTAGCCGTTGCCGCGCTTGATGGTCATGTAGATCGTCTTTTCGCCGCCCTCAAGCTGCACGTAGCAGACGCCGTCCTCGTCGAACTTGTCCGTGACGTCGAGCTTCTGGTCGAGGTAGTAGACCGTGACCGTGCCGTCCTCGTGCTCTTCGACCTCGGGCTCGTTGAGATGCTCTAACATCTCTTCCTCCGTCAGCGCCCGTTCCGTGCCGTCGTCTTCGATGGCAATGCCACCGCCGCCCATCTCGTGCTCGGTGCCGTCCTTGTCCGGATAGCGCAGGGTGTAGCTTCCCTCGTTTACCGTCAGCGTTGCGTCCGTCATCTCACCGTTGAGCCAAAGCTGCACTGTGCGCTGGATACCGCCGAGGTCCGAGGCATAGGCAACGCTGCCGAGCGCCAGCACGAGCGCGGCCGCAAGGCCGATGGTCGCGGCACGGCGCAGCGCGGAGCGTTTCATTTTCCGTTCTGTCATCTTCATTACCTCCGTCATCGTGTCCGGGGAGGCGTGCAGCGGCGCGAATGCGCGTTGAAATCTCTCTTTTTCTGTCATTGCTTTACTCCTCCTCCAAAATCGTTCTGAGCTTCGCCCTTGCGCGGTAAAGTCTTGTGCTGACGGTCTTTTCGGGAATGCCGAGCATCGACGCGGCTTCCGCCGTTGTATACCCCTCGTAATAGAAGAGCAGCAGCGGCACGCGGTATTTTTTGTCGAGCGCCATCACGGCTTTGAAGAGCTCTCCGTCCTGCGGCTGCCCGAAAGAAAGCGTTTCGGCGTAGTCGTCGATATCCTCGTGCCTGCGCCACGGCGAGCGGAAGAGCATCTTGCAGCGATTGACGGTGACGCGGATGAGCCAGTTTTTCAAATGGGCGTCCGACTCGAACGCCTTATCTGTTTTGTACAGCTCTATCAATACGTCCTGTGTCACATCGTTGGCGTCGTCCGGGTTTTTGAGCCAGCCGTAGGCCACGCGAAAGACCGTGTCCATGTACTTTTCTGCATTTTGGGCAAATGCTTCGTTTGAAAACATATATGTTTCTCTCCTCAAAGGCCTTACACCATACATGTGCGCGGGCAGGGCGTTTTCTTTCACGGGTTCGGAAAATTTTTCAAAAAATTTCGCCGCTGCGGCGGCACAACTGCCGCGTCCCTCTCATATACTGCCTTGAAAGACAGGAAACGGAGGCACAGCTATGGATCACAGCACGCAGCAGCTCATCGACAAGTTCAAGCGCAATCCTGCCATAGCGCAGTCGCTCCTGCAATCGGGCGACGGGCAAAGGCTCATGCAGATGCTCACCTCTCAGGATGGCGGCGCGGCGCTCAATCACGCGGCGCAGAATGCCGCGGCGGGCAACACGAAAGAGTTGGCCGCAATGCTCTCGAACCTGATGAAAAGTCCCGAGGGCATGGCCATTATGAACCGCATCAACGACAGCGCAAAAAAATAAAAACCGCGGGAGGGCGTCACGATGAGCGAGTGGGAGGATCAGGTTTTCCCCAAGCCGGATCCCGATATTGGAACTTCCCTGTTCGATGCCGTAGACAGCATTTTCCGAAAAAGTGACTTTTTCGGACGGACGGGAATGTTCGATCGCGATCAGTGTGGTGAGAATTTTAGTGATACTGGCCGGATACTTTGCGACATCCATGTTTTTGGAATAGAGGAAAGTCCCGCTGTCCAGATCCATGACAACGGCTGATTCTGCCCATACGGCAGGCCCCTGTGGCCAGTTGGCGGTGTCGTTGGACTGGATTGGCTCAAAGTAGGCATCCGGTTCGATTCGTTCCGGTTCCGTCGTTTCGCCTTCGGTCTGACCTTCTGCCGCTTCTTTGGTGTCTGCGGATGGATTTCCCGTGTCCTGAGAAACCGTGGTATCTGCTGCCGGTTGCTCAACAGTAACTTCTGCAGCATCAACCGCAGAAGAAGACAGACCGGACAGGCCCAGCAAAATAGACGCCGAGAGCGCGAGAAGGCGATGACGGTATCTTCGATTGTTCATAAAAAACTCCTTTGATTTCCATTTTTGCATTATAAAATACAGGGTCTGCAGACCCTGATTTCAACTATTATACCACAGCCATTGACAAAATACGACAAAAAACCTGGAATCCGTCGGATTGTAAGAAATGGGTACAGTACACAGTAACAGAAAATGTATCTGAACGGGACTTGCAAAACAGTGGCAGAGTGTTATATAGTGGATATAAAATATATGGTTGGATCAGAAACAGTAAGATATTTAAGAATAACATTATGTAAACTTATAGAGAATAAAACCAATACTACAAAGACGCAATAAGGAGAAGAACGATGACAAAAGAGCAGTTAATCGCTTTATTAAATGATATGTCCCTGGAAGAAAAAGTCAATCAGATGAGCCAGGTGGTCGGCGGATTCTTTGCAGACGATACGGTGATCACAGGACCGATGGCAGAGATGGGATTTACAGAGGAAAATATCGCACTGTCCGGATCTGTTATCGGATCGATGGGTGCGGAGAATGTAAAAAAGATCCAGAAAGCCTACATGGAAAAACATCCACATCATATTCCGCTGTTATTTATGCTGGATATCATCAACGGATACAAGACGGTGTTTCCAATCCCGCTGGCTCAGGGAGCAACCTTTGAACCGGAAATTTCAGAAAAATGTGCTGCTGTCGCAGCAAAAGAGGCTGCTGTCAGCGGCCTGCATGTAACCTTTGCCCCGATGACAGACCTGGTACGTGATGCCAGATGGGGACGCGTGATGGAGTCCACCGGGGAGGATCCGTATCTGAATGGACTGTTCTGTGAGAGTATGGTACGCGGTTTCCAGGGAGAGGATCTGCGTGAGGAATACCGGATCGGTGCCTGCGTGAAACATTTTGCAGGATACGGTGCACCGACAGCCGGAAGAGATTATAACACGGTAGAGTTATCCGAGCATACCTTCCGTGAGTTCTATCTGCCGTCCTACAAGGCCGGGATCGATGCGAAAGCTGCGCTTGTGATGACATCCTTTAATACGCTGAACGGTGTACCGGCCACGGGCAGTAAAAAGCTGATGCGGAATATTCTCCGCGATGAACTGGGATTTGACGGTGTATTGATCTCTGACTGGGCTGCGATCGAAGAGATGATTTATCACGGATACTGTGCAGATAAAGAAGAGGCCGCGATCCGTGCGGTAAAAGCCGGTGTGGATATCGATATGATGGCAGGAATCTACAGTGATAACCTGTGCCGTCTGGTGAAAGAAGGAACGATTTCGGAAGAATTGATAGACGAGTGCTGTATGCGGATACTGGAGCTGAAAAATAAACTGGGACTGTTCGAACATCCGTATAAAGATGCGGATGAAGAAAAGGAAAAGCAGGTGATCCTATGTGAAGAACACCGCAGACTGGCAAGAGAAGCAGCAAGAAAATCCTTTGTTCTGCTGAAAAATGAAGAACAGATACTGCCGCTAAAGAAAACGGAAAAAACAGCATATATCGGACCTTATGTAAACACCAGAAATCTGATGGGATCCTGGTCGATCATCGGAGAGGTGAAAGATGTAAAAACAATCAGGGAAGTGCTGAAACAGGAAAATCTGGCAGAAAATGTAGTCTTTGCACAGGGTTCCCCGATGCTTGGCGCGGATGTGGTTCTGGAAGGATTCACCGAGGGAACACAGGAATCTTCCTGTACACCGCAGGAAGAGGCACAGATGTTGGAAGAGGCAGTAAAGGCAGCAGCCGGAGCCAAAAAAGTAGTCCTCTGTATCGGTGAAGACCGTCTGCAGTCAGGAGAGGCAACCAGTAATGCGAATATTCAGATTCCGGAGATTCAGCAGAAATTACTGGATCGGGTAGCAGAAGTCAATGACAACATCGTCGTGGTCCTGTTCTCCGGACGTCCGTTAGATATCCGCGACATCAAGGCGAAAGCAAAAGCCATTCTGGAAGTATGGATGCCCGGCACAGAGGGAGCCGGAGCAATCGCAGATGTTCTGTACGGTGCATACAACCCGACCGGAAAACTGCCGATGAGTTTCCCGTACTGTGTGGGACAGGTTCCGGTTCATTATAACGAATATGCCACCGGCCGTCCTCATGTGGAAGGCAAAGACAAGGATCGTTTCCGTTCCAAATATCTGGACATCCCGAACGCACCGCTGTATCCATTCGGCTACGGGCTGAGCTATACGACCTTTACTGTTTCGGAAGTTTCTCTGGACAAAGACAGCATGAAAGACGGAGAAAGCATCCGGGCAGCGGTAACCGTAAAAAATACAGGCACCTGTGCCGGAACCGAAACCATCCAGCTGTATCTCCATGACATTGCCGCAAGCGTGGTACGACCGGTTAAAGAACTGAAAGATTTCCGGAAAGTTACCCTGCAGCCGGAAGAAGAGGCAAGAGTGGAATTTACCATTACGGAACCACAGCTTTGTTTCCTGAGTGAAAATAATATTTTTGAGAGTGAAGCAGGTATTTTCGAAATTTTTATCGGTACGGACAGTACAACAACAAATAAAGCGAAATTTACCCTTGAAAAACAGTAAAATTCCTTGACAACCGCTTTGGCAGGTATATATAATGAGGGTTAGTAAAAACGAAGACGGAGACAGTAGTCTGTGCCTGAAAGCCTCAGCGAGCCGGGGGAGGTGGAAGCCCGGTGCCGGTCGGTCAGATGAACATCACTCCTGAGTTGCACTCTGAAACCTGCGGGCAGTAGGAGATGCCGGTTGTTCCGCCGTTAAAGGGAAGGTGTATCGGTGAAGAGCCCGTACATTGTAAGAGGTGGTATAACGATGGTAATGTAGCCTTCGTCCTGTTACAGGGACGAAGGCTTTTTGAATTTACAGGAAGAAGTATAACAAACCGCTTTTGAAAATAATAAAGGAGGATTCTGAGATGTATCAGAAAGTGTCAACCAATCTGAACTTTGTGGACAGAGAGAAAAAGACAGAACAGTTCTGGAAGGAAAATCATATTTTTGAAAAAAGTATGGAACAGAGAAAACAGGGAGAAACCTACACATTTTATGACGGACCGCCGACAGCAAACGGAAAACCGCATATCGGTCACGTACTGACCCGTGTCATCAAGGATATGATTCCACGTTACCGTACCATGAAAGGATACATGGTACCGAGAAAAGCAGGCTGGGATACCCATGGTCTTCCGGTAGAGCTGGAAGTAGAAAAGAAGCTGGGGCTGGACGGAAAAGAACAGATCGAAGAATATGGTATGGAACCATTTATCCAGCAGTGTAAAGAAAGTGTCTGGAAATACAAAGGCATGTGGGAAGATTTTTCTTCTACAGTAGGTTTCTGGGCTGATATGGAGCATCCATATGTAACTTATGATGATAATTTTATCGAGTCTGAGTGGTGGGCACTGAAACAGATCTGGGACAAAGGTCTGTTATATAAAGGATTCAAGATCGTACCTTACTGTCCGCGCTGTGGAACACCGCTTTCCGCACAGGAAGTATCTCAGGGATACAAAACCGTAAAAGAACGCTCCGCGATCGTTCGCTTTAAAGTGATCGGCGAAGATGCTTATTTCCTGGCATGGACCACAACTCCGTGGACACTGCCTTCCAACGTGGCACTGTGTGTGAACCCGGATGAGACTTACTGTAAAGTAAAGGCAGCTGACGGATACACCTATTACATGGCAGAAGCCTTGTTGGACAAAGTGCTTGGCAAACTGGGAGACGAAGAGAAACCGGCTTACGAAGTTCTTGAGAAATATACAGGAAAAGATCTGGAATACAAAGAATACGAACCGCTGTACGCATGCGCAGGCGAAGCAGCAGCAAAACAGAAAAAGAAAGCACATTTTGTTACCTGTGATACTTACGTAACCATGAGCGATGGTACCGGTATCGTTCATATCGCACCGGCTTTCGGTGAAGATGACAGCCGTATCGGACGCAACTATAATCTGCCGTTCGTACAGTTTGTAGATGGAAAAGGTCATCTGACCAAAGAAACTCCGTATGCAGATATCTTTGTAAAAGATGCCGATCCGAAAGTTCTGGTGGATCTGGACAAAGAAGGAAAACTCTTCGAAGCACCGAAATTCGAGCATGAATATCCACACTGCTGGCGTTGTGATACACCACTGATCTATTATGCAAGAGAATCCTGGTTTATCAAGATGACAGCGGTAAAAGATGATCTGATCCGTAACAACAATACCATCAACTGGATCCCGGAAAGCATCGGTAAAGGTCGTTTCGGCGACTGGCTGGAGAATGTGCAGGACTGGGGTATTTCCAGAAACCGTTACTGGGGAACTCCTCTGAATATCTGGGAATGTGAGTGCGGATGCCAGCATTCTGTGGGAAGCAGAGAAGAACTGTATGAGATGAGCGGTGACGAGCGTGCAAAAACCGTAGAACTCCATCGTCCGTACATCGATGACATCACCATCAAATGCCCGGAATGCGGAAAACCGATGCACAGAGTACCGGAAGTTATCGACTGCTGGTTCGACTCAGGAGCAATGCCATTTGCACAGCATCATTATCCATTTGAAAATAAAGAACTTTTTGAACAGCAGTTCCCGGCACAGTTTATCTCAGAAGCAGTAGACCAGACCCGTGGATGGTTCTACTCTCTGCTGGCGGAATCCACCCTGTTATTCAACAAGGCTCCGTACCAGAACGTTATCGTACTGGGTCATGTACAGGATGAAAATGGTCAGAAGATGAGTAAGTCCAAAGGAAATGCGGTAGATCCGTTCGATGCACTGCAGACATACGGGGCAGATGCGATCCGCTGGTACTTCTATATCAACAGTGCACCGTGGCTGCCGAACCGTTTCCATGGAAAAGCGGTACAGGAAGGTCAGAGAAAATTCATGAGTACTCTGTGGAATACCTATGCGTTCTTTGTACTCTATGCAAATATCGATGAGTTCGATGCAACAAAATACACCCTGGATTATGATAAGTTGTCCGTTATGGACAAATGGCTGCTGTCCAAACTGAATACCGTGATCCAGACCGTAGACGACAACCTGAACAACTACCGGATCCCGGAAGCTGCAAGAGCACTGCAGGAATTCGTAGATGATATGAGTAACTGGTATGTAAGACGAAGCCGTGAACGTTTCTGGGCGAAAGGAATGGAACAGGATAAGATCAATGCCTATATGACACTGTACACTTCTCTGGTAACCATCTCCAAAGTTGCTGCTCCGATGATTCCGTTCATGACCGAAGATATCTACCAGAACCTGGTAAGAAGCATCGATAAAGATGCTCCGGAAAGTATCCATCTGTGTGACTTCCCGGTTGCCAACAAAGAATGGATCGACAAAGATCTGGAAGCAAATATGGACCACCTGCTGAATGTGGTTGTTATGGGCCGTGCCTGCAGAAATACTGCAAACATCAAGAACCGTCAGCCGATCGCAGCCATGTATGTAAAAGCTCCGTACGGATTGTCCGAATACTTTACCGCGATCATCGCAGACGAGCTGAATGTAAAAGAAGTAAAATTCACCGATAACATCGAAAACTTTATTTCTTACAGCTTCAAACCGCAGCTGAAGACCGTAGGACCGAAATACGGAAAACTGTTAAACGGTATCCGTAAAGCATTAAGCGAACTTGACGGAAACAAAGCCATGGCTGAGCTTCGTGCAAACGGCGAGTTAAAACTTGACATCGACGGTAATGAAGTTGTATTATCAGAAGGGGATTTGCTGATCGAAACTGCACAGATGGAAGGTTATGTAACCGAGTCTGACAACGATATCGCAGTTGTTCTGGATACCAATCTGACTCCGGAACTGATCGAAGAAGGTTTCGTAAGAGAGATCATCAGCAAGATCCAGACCATGCGAAAAGAAGCTGGCTTTGAAGTAATGGATAAGATCCAGGTGTATGTGAAAGACAACAAAGTAATTGAAGACATTATGAAGGCACATGCGGAAGAGATTCAGGCAGAGGTATTGGCAGAGAAGCTGCTTACCGATACTGCTCAGGGTTATGTAAAATCCTGGAATATCAATTCCCAGGAAGTAACACTGGGAGTTGAGAAAATGAATTAGTTGTATTGAAAATTCAGTACCTTTACAATTAGCAAATTGTAACAAAGTATGTGGATCAGGGGGCGGGTACAAATGTATCAGCCCCTTTTTCATGATACAGGATCTGTTTGCTTTCTGTATCATTATAAATATCATTGCAAATGAGGAGGTTTCCAATGTTAGACAGTCATTTCAAAAAAGAAGAGTTTAAAAAAGCGGTCAAAGAAAACGTAAAGATGCTTTACCGTAAGACAATCGATGAAGCAACACAACAGCAGATCTTCCAGGCCGTTTCTCTGGCTGTAAAAGATGTTATTATCGATAACTGGCTGGCAACTCAAAAACAGTATGAGAAAGATGATCCGAAGATCGTATATTATCTTTCCATGGAGTTTCTGATGGGTCGTGCCCTGGGTAATAATCTGATCAATCTAACTGCATATAAAGAAGTAAAGGAAGCACTGGACGAGCTGGGATTTGATCTGAACGTGATCGAAGATCAGGAGCCGGATCCGGCACTGGGTAACGGTGGTCTGGGAAGACTGGCAGCATGTTTCCTGGATTCCCTGGCAACTCTGGGATACTGTGCATATGGCTGTGGTATCCGTTATCACTATGGTCTGTTCAAACAGAAAATCGAAGACGGCTATCAGATAGAAGTACCGGATAACTGGCTGAAAGATGGTTATCCATTCGAACTGCGTCGTCCGGAATATGCAAAAGAAGTAAAATTCGGCGGATATGTACGCGTGGAATATGATGCAGCTACCGGAAGAAATCAGTTCATCCAGGAAGGTTATCAGTCTGTAATGGCTATTCCTTACGATATGCCGATCGTTGGTTACAATAACAAGATCGTCAACACTCTGAGAATCTGGGATGCAGAACCGATCACTGATTTCCGTCTGGATCTGTTTGACAAGGGAGAATATCATAAAGCCGTTGAACAGGAAAACCTGGCTAAGAATATCGTAGAGGTTCTGTACCCGAATGATAACCATTATGCAGGTAAAGAGCTTCGTCTGAAACAGCAGTATTTCTTCATTTCTGCAAGTATCCAGGAAGCAATCGCAAAATTCAAAAAGAACCACGACGATCTGCATGATCTGCCGAAGAAAGTAACCTTCCAGCTGAATGATACCCATCCGACCATGACGGTTGCCGAACTGATGCGTATCCTGCTGGACGAAGAAGGAATGACCTGGGAAGAAGCATGGGATATCACAACACATACCTGTGCATACACCAACCATACCATCATGGCAGAAGCTCTGGAAAAATGGCCGATCGAGCTGTTCTCCAAACTGCTTCCTCGTGTATACCAGATCATCGAAGAGATCAACCGCAGATTTATCCTGGAGATCCAGAACAAATATCCGGGAAATCAGGAAAAAATCCAGAAAATGGCAATCATCTATGACGGACAGGTGAAGATGGCCCACCTGGCAATCGCCGGCGGTTATTCTGTAAACGGTGTTGCAAGACTGCATACCGAGATCCTGGAAAAACAGGAGCTGAAAGATTTCTACGAGATGTATCCTGAGAAATTCAATAATAAGACAAACGGTATTACACAGAGACGTTTCCTGATGCATGCGAACCCGCTGCTGGCTGACTGGATCACCGATCATATCGGTGACGGCTGGATCACCAATCTGCCGGAACTGGCAAAACTGAAAGTTTACGCGGATGACAAGAAAGCTTTGCAGGAGTTCATGAATATCAAATATCAGAACAAAGTACGTCTGGCAAAATACATCCAGGAGCATAACGGAATTGAAGTCAATCCGCACTCCATCTTCGATGTTCAGGTTAAGAGACTGCATGAGTACAAACGTCAGCTGATGAATATTCTGCATGTTATGTATCTGTACAACGAGATCAAGGCACATCCGGAAATGGATTTCTATCCAAGAACATTCATCTTCGGTGCAAAGGCAGCTGCCGGATATCGCCGTGCAAAACTGACCATTAAACTGATTAATTCCGTTGCAGATGTGATCAATAACGATGCTTCTATCAATGGTAAACTGAAAGTTGTATTTATCGAAAACTACCGTGTATCCAATGCGGAACTGATTTTCGCAGCAGCAGATGTTTCCGAACAGATATCCACTGCAAGTAAAGAGGCATCCGGTACCGGTAATATGAAGTTCATGCTGAACGGTGCACCGACTCTGGGAACCATGGATGGTGCAAACGTGGAAATCGTAGAAGAAGTTGGTGCAGAGAATGCATTCATCTTCGGCCTGACCGCTGATCAGGTTATCAACTACGAAAACAACGGCGGATACGATCCAATGCAGTACTTCAACAACGATCCGGATATCCGTAACGTACTGATGCAGCTGATCAATGGAACTTACTCCAACGGAGATTTCAACATGTTCCATGAGATCTACGATTCTCTGCTGAACACGAACTGCAGTGATCGCGCAGATACTTACTTTATCCTGGCAGACTTCAAGTCTTATGCAGAAGCACAGAAGAAGGTGGAAGCTGCTTACAGAGACAGCGAAGGATGGGCGAAGATGGCTCTTCTGAATACTGCCAGTGCAGGTAAATTCTCTTCTGACAGAACGATTCAGCAGTATGTGGATGAGATCTGGCATCTGGATAAGGTTACGATTGAAGAGTAATTTCAACAAGTTAAATATGTTGTAGGACGGACGCGGCCGGATGACCGTTTCCGGTCCAGGCAACGTGGGCAGGGGAACTTTGAACTAGCCG